>JGI24003J15210_10000133_pt1 | contig 29851 bp, 40 predicted proteins | sample LinPmetageLP28_FD_15210 | JGI IMG/M metagenome (IMG submission 15210)
TATATATATAGTATATAATTATAACAATCAAGAAAGTAGTATTTAAACTACATAATTTAAATGGAGAAAATAAATGGCAGTATTATCAGGAAAAGCTCATTGGGCAAGTATCTCTTCACCTAACTCAACATTCGAGCCAGTGTGGCAAGTTGACTTGGCAGTTGAAGGAGTAGAGTTAGAGAAGGCTAAAGAGATGGGTCTTACTATTATGAACAAAGATGACGATAGAGGTGAGTTTGTTAGGATCAAACGTAAAGTATATCGTAAGGATGGTAGCAAGAATAAATCACCTATTCTTAAAGATTCTAAGAACCACGTACTAAGTGAAGTAAATGTTGGTAATGGTTCTGACGTTAGAGTTTTATTCAAATCATTTGATTGGGAGTATGCAGGTAAGAAAGGTATAGGTGCTGACCTTCAAGCTATGCAAGTTATTAATCTAATCGAGTATGAAGCTGGAGAAGACTTTGATGTTATTGATGATGGGTACATTGCATCTAATGCATTTGATGATGACGATATCCCCTTAGTTAGTGCTTCAAATTAAGTAACCATTATCAAGGGAACTGCTCTTACATTTGTAAAACGTAGGCAGTACGATAGACAGGAAGTCGGGTGGGTTGTCTATTATTTTAAGGAGAAACTAATGACTACAAAATTTGAACTAACAAAACATAATCTGGATACAGAAGCATCAACTACCTTACGAGGTACTGCTGATAACTTAGAAGAGCTAAGAGAATTGTTGGTATATTTTGTTCAAGAAATTGGTTATACTTCTGTAGAAGATTTAATCTTTATTAAGAAGGAAGACAAGAAATGGAAAGACACAATGAATATATCAAACGTAAAGCCTTTGAAGTAGAAAATCCAATACATATTAAATTAGATGTTGACTCAGAGGTTGATCATCCCATTCACTATAATCAATCAGGTATAGAATGTATTGATGCAATCAGTGCAGTTACAGGGGATGGCATGGAGCATTACTTACAAGGTAATATTATTAAATACCTTTGGAGATATAGATATAAGAATGGCTTACAAGACTTAAAGAAAGCTGAATGGTATCTTAAAAAACTTATATTAATTAAAGAATCTGAAGGAGAATAATATGCAAGATATTAATGTACTAAAAAATCCTAAGATAGATACCTTAATAAAAGATATCTATAATATGTTAGAAGAAGGAATCAATACAGAGCAAAGAGATAATTGGTCTTTGATGTGTCAGTTTTCAGATAGCATAAGAGATTCTGTTTCTCAAGCTATTAAAGAAGGACAGAGAGAGAAGTCACAAGCTTCATTACGTATGTCTCAAATAGGTAAGAAGGATAGAATGTTATGGTATGATATTAAATCTGATATAAAACCTACAGATATTAATGGGAGTACTAAAATAAAATTTATCTATGGACACATGTTAGAGTCCTTACTTATGTTGTTGACACAGTTAGCAGGTCATAAGATAACTGAGAATCAAAAGGAAGTAACTGTTGAAGGTATTAAAGGACATAAGGATTGTAGAATAGATGGTATGTTAGTTGATATCAAATCTGCTTCACCTTATGCATTTAAAAAGTTTAAGGATAATACATTACATACTGATGATCCTTTTGGTTACATAGCTCAGATTAGTGGTTATGCTGAAGAAGGTAAGGATACTGAAGCAGCTTTCTTTGCTGTAGATAAATCTAGTGGTGAGTTAGCATTGTGTAATGTAGATTCTATCCATATGATAAATGCTCCTGATCGTATTAGGCATTTGAAAAATGTCATAGCATCTGATATAAAACCTGAACGATGCTATCCTGATGAAGCTGATGGCAAGTCTGGTAATAAAAAGTTATCCATTGGTTGTGCCTATTGTCCATACAAAAAAGATTGTTGGTCAGATGCTAACAATGGCATGGGTCTACGAACATTTAAATATGCTAATGGAAACAGATACTTAACTCAAGTCCATAAGATACCTGATGTCGAAGAGATATCTTATGCCTAGGTTTAAGAAAAAGAAAAGAGACATACCTCATAAGTATAGGTCTAATTCAGAATACAATATGGCATGTGTTCTAGAAGAGAATAAGATAGCTTATGAGTATGAAACTTTTAAGATTCCTTACGAATGGAAAGAAGATAAAAAATATATACCTGACTTTATACTTCCTAATGGAATCATCTTGGAAGTTAAAGGAAGGTTTATGTTAGAAGATAGAAAGAAACATTTGTTTATTAGGACTCAACATCCTAAAATAGATATTCGTTTTGTATTTGATAATCCTAATAGAAAATTATATAAGGGTGGCAAGATGACGTATGGAGATTGGTGTGATAAACATTCATTTATATTCTGTAAGCAAGGATCAGTACCTAACAAATGGTTTGATAAATGTTAGATAAAGAGTTTGTTCAGCTTGAGAAACAAGTACTACAAAATAGAAGCTCACCTGAACAAACTTTATATCTGTCTGTTTTATTACAAGCTTTACTAGATGCAACTAAACCTTCTTATAAAGGTGAGCCTGATAATTCTATATTAGAAAGAGACAGAGCTACTGCATGGTTCTTTGCTTCAATAGGAGTAACTGCTGAAGACTTTGATATCATTTGTGATTATGCAGGAGTCAATTCAAGATACATGAAAGAGTTTGCATTTAAAGTTCTTAAGTCAGGAGAGATTGAGTACGTAAGAAAAAGAATTAATGCAGTATTAAGTCATTAGCTTATTGTATTTCATTTAATTATGTGATATGATTTGCTTTCGTTTTTAATTTAAGGGGAAAGACATGATAAGTAATTACCTACCTACAGACTATCAAAATTTTATAGCTCTGTCAAGATATGCAAGATGGAAAGAAGAAGATCAACGTAGAGAAAATTGGGGAGAAACTGTAGACAGATACATAGACTACATGACTCTTCACTTAAAAAAGAATTATAAGTATAATATGACTAGAGCCTTAACGACTATGGTTAGAGATCAAGTTATGAATCTAGGTGTGATGCCTAGCATGAGAGCCTTAATGACTTCAGGACCTGCCTTAGATAGGTGTCACGTAGGTGGTTACAACTGTAGCTACATACCTGTAGATAGTCCTCGTTCATTTGATGAGTGTATGTATATACTTATGTGTGGCACAGGTGTTGGATTCTCTGTTGAACGTGAGAATGTAGACAAGTTACCTATAGTTAACGAACACTTTGATGATAGTACTACAGTTATTAAGGTTGGTGATAGTAGACCCGGTTGGGCAAAGTCATTGAGAGAACTTATTGCTATGTTATATGTAGGTCAAGTTCCTACATGGGATGTGTCACAGGTTAGACCAGCAGGAGCAAGACTTAAAACCTTTGGTGGTAGAGCATCAGGACCTGCTCCATTAGTTGAGTTGTTTCAATTCTGTATTGATAAGTTTAAAGGAGCTAAAGGTAGAAGACTATTTCCTATTGAGTGTCACGATATCATGTGTAAGATTGGTGAAGTGGTAGTTGTAGGTGGAGTCAGACGTTCTGCTCTTATCTCTTTGTCTAACTTAGGTGACGATCAAATGAGACATGCTAAGTCAGGTCAATGGTGGGAGAACGAAGGACAGAGAGCATTAGCTAATAACTCTGTAGCATTTAAAGGTAAGCCTGAGATGGGTACATTCATGAGAGAATGGCTTTCTTTATACGAATCTAAGTCAGGTGAACGAGGAATTTTTAATAGACAAGCTGCTAAGACTAAGGCAGAAGAGAATGGAAGAAGAGATTCAAATCATTACTTTGGATGTAATCCTTGCAGTGAAATCATACTTAGACCATATCAATTCTGTAATCTTACAGAGGTTGTTTGTAGGTCTACAGATAATATAGAATCTTTAAAAGAAAAAGTTAGGATGGCTACCATCTTAGGTACATTTCAATCTACTCTTACTGACTTTAAATATCTACGTAAGATATGGAAAGATAATACAGAAGAAGAAAGATTGTTAGGAGTTTCCCTAACAGGTATCTTAGATTGTCCAGAACTTAATAATAATCACTACGAATTAGGAGATACTTTAGAAGAACTAAAAGCAGTGGCAGTAGAGACTAATAAAAAGATTGCTAAAGAGTTAGGTATTCCTCAGTCAACTGCAATCACTTGTGTCAAACCTAGTGGTACAGTTAGTCAGTTAGTTGATAGTGCTTCAGGCATACATGCTAGACACAATCCTTATTATGTAAGAACTGTACGTGGTGATAACAAAGACCCACTCACACAGTTTATGCAAGACAGTGGAATACCTAGTGAACCTTGTGCAATGAAACCTGAAAGTACTACTGTGTTTAGTTTCCCTATGAAAGCACCTTCAGGAGCTATAACTAGAACTGAAATGACTGCTATACAACAATTAAAGTTTTGGTTATTATATCAAAGACATTGGTGTGAACATAAACCTTCTGTTACTATCTCTGTTAAAGAAGAAGAGTGGATGGAAGTAGGATCATGGGTCTATGAAAACTTTGATGAGGTATCGGGCATATCTTTTCTACCTTTTAGTGAACACACTTATCAACAAGCACCTTATCAAGACATAGTAGAAGCAAAATATTATGCTCTATTAAATGAAATGCCTAAGTCTATTGATTGGTCTAAGCTTGCTAACTACGAGAAAGAAGATACAACTAGTGGTGGAAGGGAGTTAGCTTGCACAGCAGATGCATGTGAAATAGTTGACATCACTTCTAACTGATGGTAGATGGTACAGAAATGTTATGGTGGCAGTGGTGGTTAGTCATTGCCATCTCTATTAATACTTGTATAAATACAATCGTATTCTTTAAAGGTAGAAAGTTACACATAAAAGAAATTTTACATTTAAAACCTAAGAAGAAAAATTCTTCTTGACATAACGTAATATATTTAGTAAAATAAGGAAAAGATAAATGACATTAACTTGGTTACTATTATACATATCTAAAATATTTACTAAGATAGGTAATTATTTTTATAGGAAACATGTTAAACGTATTCGTAATAGACAAGAAGGAAGACTATGAACTATAACAAACGACCTGTTATTTATATAGGTTATGATAAGAGAGAGGAGATAGCATACAATGTACTTAAATATTCTATCGAAAGATTTAACACAGACTATGATATCATACCTCTCCACCAGCCCACATTACGTAGGCTTGGTTTGTATCGTAGAAACTTTGAGGTAAATAAACATGGTCAGAAAATTGATACATTCGATAACCTCCCCTTTAGTACTGATTTTACATTTACTAGATTTCTTGTTCCTCACATTAGCTTATACAGTGGCTGGTCACTTTTTATGGATAGTGATACATACTTACGTACTGACATAAAAAAATTGTTTGCTACATACAATGATCCTAAGTATGCTTTGTATTGTATCAAACATCATTACATGCCTACTGAAACAATGAAGATGGATGGTCAGTTACAACAAAGCTATAGTAGAAAAAATTGGTCTAGTGTAGTTCTTTGGAATTGTTCTCATCCTTCTAATAAGAATCTTACAGTTGATGATGTTAATACTAAATCAGGAAGGTGGCTTCATAACTTTAAATGGTTAGAGGATCAAGAGATTGGTTCTATGTCTGAAGAATGGAACTGGTTAGATGGACATACTGATCAAGACATTAGTCCTTACCTTGTTCACTTTACTACAGGTGGACCATGGTTTCCTAAGTGGATAGGAAAGAGAGAAGATGATGTTAAATATGCTGAAGAATGGAAAGCCATACATGATGATATGTCATATGGATTATTAACTGGAGAATAAAATGTACACCTTTGTAACCTCATTTAGTGAGAATGGATATGAAACATATGCAAAAAAAATGCTTGAAAGTATCGTTGAGAAGTGGAATCCAAAACATTTCAAACTCATTGCTTACTACCATGATTTCGACTTACCAAAACTTAAACCTCCTACTAGTGATGTTGTTAGTTATAGGAATCTTAATGACGTAAAAGATATGCTTGAGTACCGGGAACGTATGAAGAAGCACGATGGTACTGAAGGTGGTAAGATGTCTTACAACTGGAGACTAGATGCTATTAAATGGTGTCATAAAGTTTACTCGTTAACAGACTTAGCTTTTGAAATGATGGAAGATGAGAACTATGATAAAGAAGAACCTAATTGGTTGATATGGATTGATGCTGATACTATAGCTAGTAAACGATTAGATGTTAGTGCAGTTGATAAGTGGTTACCTTCTCAAGCAAGTGTTGTACATCTTGGTCGTACTGATATAGACTATAGTGAAACTAGCTTCATGGGATTTAACTTACAATATCATGATGCTTGTTCTTTATTAGCTGACTTCAGAGGTTGTTATACAATAGGTGAAACGATTGCTTATAGAGAATGGCATGATGGTTTTATCTTTGAAAGACTTTTAAACATCTATAAAGCTCATGGTATGGCTGTCAATAATATGACAGAGAACGTCAAAGGACTGACAGCATTTATGCAATCACCTTTGTCTGAATATTTTATTCATTATAAAGGAAACTTAAAAGATAATATAAGTAATACTAATGTATCTCCTGATGTTAAACTAGAAAGATATAGAAAGTTATGTAATATTGTAGAGCATTACAAAGTTAAAAATATAGTAGAAGTAGGTACGTGGAATGGTGGAAGAGCTATTGACATGGCTGATGCTGCTTTTAAAAACCATGATTCAGTAAACTATATAGGCTTTGATTTATTTGAAGATGCTACTGAAGCAAGTGATGACTATGAAATGAATACAAAACCTCATAATAGTATTGAAGCAGTTAAGAAAAGGTTAACTGATTATGCTACAGAAGTGTTTAATAAAGGCAAGACATTTACATTTCAACTACATAAAGGAGATAGTAAACTAACTATTCCTAAATGTAAAGAAGTTAACAAAGCAGACTTTGCTTTTATAGATGGTGGACATTCATATGAAACTGTTAAGGAAGACTACAAAAATTTAAAAAAGATTTCTTTATTAGTTTTTGATGATTACTTTTCTAAAGATCAAGAAGGAAATCTTCCTAAAGAAAGTAACATGGGTGTTAATAAACTTATAAAAGAAATGAAAGCCTATGGTAAGGTTATTCTTCCTAGTACTGATCGAGTATTTGGTGGTGGTATAACACACATATGTTTTGTTGCTAATAAAAAAGGAACACCTGCATTACCTAAAGATTTAACTAGGATGCCTATAGTTGTTAATCCAAAAGACTCTAGACCTAAACAAGAAATCATTGATAATATACACACTAATCAAAAATTAATAAAAGATTTTGATTGGTTAAAGCATGGTAAAATAAATAAAGAAACTGCTTTTGTTGTATCAGGTGGAAGTAGTACTAACTTTAAACTCTTAAAAGAAAAATTAAAGAGTGGTGGTAAAGTATTCTGTGTTAAACATAGTTATCCTAAATTATTAGCTCATGGGATACAACCCTTTGCTTGTGTAATATTAGACCCAAGACCTATTGAAGGAGTGAGTACTCATGGAGTTGTACGAAAAGATTTATTTAAAACTATAGATGATAAGACTTTATTTCTTATAGCTTCTATGACTGATCCTTCTGTTACTAGATACTTACAATCTAAAAATGCAAAGATAAAAGGATGGCAAGCTTACTCTGATGCATTGAGAGATGCTAGTACAAAAGATAAAATTACTATTGATAAAAATGTAGGTATTAAAACAGGAACAACATTAGTTGCTGGTGGTACTTGTGCTGCTATGAGAACTATATCACTAGCTCACATCTTAGGCTTTAGAAACTTTGAGTTGTTTGGTTTTGATTGTTCAGTTAAAGAACTAACTCCTCAAATGAAAAAAGAAAAGATTAGTGATAAGCCTAAATATTTTAGAGTTGAAACTAGTGATAAACATTTTTGGACTACTGGAGAACTGTTAGCTAATGCTCAAGATTGTGAAAAGCTTTTTGACAATTCAGACCTTGATCTCTCAGTCACTGTACATGGTGAAGGTACTTTAGTTTCAGAAGTATATAAGAAATCATTAAGAGGTAAGGAGATATCATACCTTGATATTATAAATCCTCTTGCAGCTTAATGAACGTAAAGAAAAGTTTTGTCAGAACTATGTCCTGCATCGTAATGCTACAAGAGCTGCAAAGGAAGCAGGATATAGTGAGACATCTGCTCACAATCAAGGCTCTAGATTATTAAGAGAACAAGATTGCATAGAACGTATAGCAGAATTATCTTCTGATATTACTACAGACATAGATGTTATTAATGAATTAGAAAAGCAATATGATATAGCTAAAAATTCAGGACACTCTAACTCTGCTTTAAAAGCTTTAGAGTTATTATCAAAAGTTCGTGGTAACAACGATGATTCACAAGAGTTTACAACTGAATCTTTAGAAGCAGATATAGTTCTTGTTATGCAAACTTTAGGATTTGATAAAATTTATTCACTGCTTCAAACATCTTTTCCTGATTACTTTTCTGAGGAAGATGACGATGAAACTGTTGAGGAAAATATATCTCAGGAAGAACACACCACATAATTAAACACTCCTTGATTTTCTTTTTTTACCTGAAGCAGTAACAGACCACTTAACCATCTTAGGTCCTGTCTTTTTTCTAGCTTCAGTCTTAGTAATTTTACTAGCTATCTTCTTAGGTCTACAAGCAGGGTAAGGTCTTTTCTTTTTATCCTTACCAGACCTACCACATTTCTTACCTGTCTTAACGTCTGTCCATTCTTCTTTGAACCATTTAGTTAAGCCACTGTTTTTAGGTTTAGCCATTAGACGTACTTCCCACCAGCCTTTTTATATTCTTTAACTAGATATGCATTAGCATATGCACTGGGATAAACTGCAAATTTCTTTTTAGTTTTTGCTTTTACTCTTGCATACAAAGCAGGGTTAGCAGGTTTAGGAGAACTTTTTTTTGCCATTATACTCAGCCTTTCTTTGCTTTAGCTTGTGCTGTTTTAGATAAATCCTTTAAGTGAACTAAAGGTTTACTAGTTATGGTATGAGTTTTACCTGTGTGTAGTGTACCATCCTTCATTTTATGTGTAGCACCTGTGTGTAGTGTACCATTTTTAAAATAGTGTTTTACATTTTTCATTATTTTTTTCCCATTAATTTCATTGCTTGTCCTACACCTTTAATTCCAAATGAACTACTGACTGCTATAAATAATAAATATTGATACCACTCAGGTAAGGTATTTAAAACTTCAAATCCTACTCTAACATACTCTGTCATACTAGGAATGAATACAAGTATAGCAGGTAATAATAAAACAATCAAGGCAAATTCATCTTTATAACTTGAGTCTGTAGCATCTGCCATAGATTTTTCCCATTGAATCTCACCTGTTGCAACCTTCTCAGCTACAACTGACTTAGCTCTAGCTTGAGCTACTTTAACTTGTCCATCTGCTTTAACTTTTTCAACCTTACTATTCATCCAGCTAGAAGCTAGATTAGCAATAGGTCCTATCAATGCACTAAACATTGTTCATCTCCTTTATATTTATTCTACCAATCACCTGATTGCATGCATGAGGATAATTTTATAGCTCTCTTTTTTACTTGTAATGCCCACTTAGAATCCAACATCTCTTTCGATGCAGTATTATAAGAACCTTTATGTATGGCAGACCACATTTTTTCAAATTTTAAAAGACGAGGAACACCCATATTAAAAGCCATATCTATTAATACTCTTTGACGAGCTTCACCTAAATCTTCTATACATGGTTGATGAAAACATAACTCTGCTTCAACTATTTTAATATCATTAGCAGCTAACATATATGCATCTTCTTTAGTTATACCTTCAGCATAAACTTCTTCTATTGTTTTACCCATTAATTCTAGTTCTTTATCAGAGATACCTCTGTCAATTAAATTTCTACCTATACCTATTGTATCTATTCCAAGATGGTCTTGGTAAACTTTAAGAACTAATCCTTCAAAGTCAACTAACTGATCTAATAAAATTTTCATTTTATATTTCATTACTTAACTCCTTCAATAGGTCTAAATAAATCTAATCCTTCTATCTTATTAGATTGAGATATAGGTAAGAATTTTCCTGTAGCAGTATCAAAAATCCTACCATCGGGAAATATATATCTTCCTGTAGCAGGATCGAACTTACCACCTATAGCACTTGTAGAAGGACTAGTCATATTAGCTAGACTAGTTGCTCTACCTGCAGCAGTAGACATATCTATTGTTGATGTTCCTATTCCTTTGCCATAGTATGCTTTCATAGCATCTGTTAATGGAGATTCATCAGGTATCTTCTCAGCCACAGCTTGTATAGCTTTTTTAATCTCAAGCTCATCATTTTCATTACCACCTATGTCAGCCGGACCTCCGGCTTCTAATCCTGCTTGTATCGATTCCATATCACTTTGACTGCTATCTATACCCATATCAGTACTACTACTACCACCTACTCCTCCGGTTGAACCATCAGTATTTCCTGTAGGGTCATCACCTTCAGAAGGACCTCCACTTGCTCCCGGACCCTCTCCCGGACCTTCATCAGTACCTGAAGGGTCTGTTCCATCATCACCCGGACCACCCGGACCATAAAAACTTGGTATACCCATAGGACCTTTTTTACCTGCACCACCTAATAACTTTAAAGCTTTACCCTCGTCTGCTGTAATCCATGCAAGCATATGTAGTTGACCATTGATGTCAATCTTACGTGGAGCTTTTACCATGTCTGCTAAATTCTTTTTCTTCTTTGCCATTTTAATAATCCCTTAATTTGATACCTTCTAATTGTTTTGAGTATTCTACTATTGATCTTAATACATCAGTAGGAAACTTTTTAGTCTGTATTAGTCTTTGCATTTCTTTAACTGATAAAGTATCAGGTACAAACCTACCATTTTTAATTGCACTAGACATAGTAGTTTTATCTGCTTTGCTAAGTCCTTGGTTTGATAATAATTTTATAATACCTGAAGCTGTTAATGTTTGTTTATTATTTTCTTTATCAGTATAAGTTATATCACCAAACACTTTAATCTTATCATATAATCTAGCTTGACTTTCTTTTTTATCTAATTGTAATTTAAGATATTTATTTATTATATCTTTTTTTTCATCTAAATCCAATACCTTTATAGGAGTTTCTCTATTTAATAAATTTGATAAAGACTTTTTAGTTTCTCTTATTTCTTTTAAATCTTGGAAGATACTATAACCTAATTGTTTATTTAAATTAATAGTTTGTTTTCTTATTCCAAACTTATTAAAAGTGCTTTGATCTTCAGAACTAGTAGGAAAACCATACTCATTAACTGCTTCTCCTTTTCCCATTAACTTTTCTGATTCTTTAGCTTGTCTATAAGCTTGAATATTTTCTGCAAATCCCGGATAAATAAGAGTTGTTGCTAAATTTTTAACAGCTTCTGCTTTAGAAACTTCATTTCCTTTTTTATCAAAACCTGATATTAATGATACTAAATCTTTTGTTAAAAACTTTGGAGAAAAATAAGGACTTAAAACTTCAGTTCCTATCTCTTTAAATACATCATCTAATTCTCTTTGAGTTACTTCTTCTCCTGCTGTTAGTCTAGCTATGATTGCTCTTATAGGTCCTTTAACATATTGAGCTGCATCTATTGATCCTGAGTCTATAACTTTGGCTACAATATTTCCATTTCTATCTTCTGTAAAATTTTCTAGAAATAGTTTAGGACTATTTTTAGAATAATCAGCACTTAATAATTTAACTGCTCTTTCATTTACAGGAGTCACATCATTTAATTGATTGTATGTTGTTATACCTACTCCTAAACCTGTAGTTACACCTGCTGCTGATGTTAATCTTTTATATCCTATGTTTTTTAATGCAGAATTATTTGTTCTTCTTCCTTCTAATACATCTCTTATTCCTTGGCTTACTATATTTTTTGTAGTCCTAACCATTTCAGCAGGAAAAGTAGCATATGTTCCTAAAGGTACACGAGATAAAAGTCTAACTGCAGGAGCTGCAGTAGAGTAAGAAGGCATTGTATTACGTACTATCTCTATTGATTTATCTAAGATTTCTTTTTCACTTAAATTAGGAAATGCTTTTCTATATTGAGCTACTTCTGCTTTTAAAGCTATTAACTTAGATACATCATCAACACCACCATAAACTCCTGAAGCTATTTTAAGTGTTTTTTTAATTCCTTTAAAAGGTACATCATATATTTTTTTAGCTAATGATTTTTCTCCAACTATATCATCTGAAGTTCCTCTTAAATTTAAATTTTTTAAAACTATTTCTGCATCAACACTAGAATCAATTAATCCTGATTGTTTTAAATAAGCTAATTCTTCTAAAGCTTTAGGGTCTTGTAATTTAGCTTTTTCTAATACAGTTTTTAAAGAACTTACTGAATTATTATAAACTTGTTTATTAAAAAAATGTCCATTCATAGCTACTTGTTGAGCAGCACCATAAACATTTAATACATGAGTAGCATTATCAAGAACTGTTTGATTAGCTTGTCCTATACCTGCAAGTTTAGCAAACCCATTTAAATAAAAATTTTTTGACCCTTCAAAACCAAAAACATCTAAACCTCTATCAAAAACTGTACCCATCTCAGGTGTTGTATATATATCATCTAGACCTAATCGTTTAGAAGATACACCTAAACCTTCTAACTCTTTTACTGCTTCTAAGTCACTTAATTTTTTATTAATAAATTTATTAGGAGCAATGTTTGCTTTAACAAAAGTACTTACTTCTGTAGGAAGAGAAGGAAATAAACCTTCTAACTTAACTTGTCTTCCTAAAGAATTTTCAGCAATACTTTTAATATCATTTAAATATTTTGCTTTAGCTATTAATCTATTTTGATTTTGAATAGTTGTTACAAAATTTTTAGTAGGGTCTTTTATTTCTCCTAAAAATTCTAAGATAGGTTTATCAATATTTTTTCTTTTTTTACCTACTCTTACTCCTACTTTTTTACCAACACCACCTACACCTTCATATAATAATGTTTCAAATAAATTAACTTGTTCTCCTGCTTTGCCTTTTAATAACATTTCATTTAATATGTTATCTGCTTGATCCCTATTTAATGAAGGATGTTGTTTTAAAATATATGATCTAGCATTTTCAACTATATTAATTAAGTCTTGATTATTTTGAGAGTTAGGTTTTAATTTACCATCTAATACTTTACCTATTTGTTTTGTCCATTGAGGATTGCTACTAAATTGATATGTTCTTGTTAAATACGTACCATTATTAGCATCTAATTGTAAAGATAATACATCATCATCCTTTAATTTTAATAAGCTTTTAATTATAGGAGTATTATCTTGTATCATCTTATTCATTTTTTGAGCTTGGTCAATAACTTCTTTAGCTATCTTAGGATTATTATTTGGATTAGAAACATAAGCACCTTGTAAAACTTTGTTAACTAAGTCTCTATCAGAGTTATATTTTTTTATAAGTCGTTCTAATTCTTTAGCTTCTTTTTTAGCAAGAATATCTCTAGCTTCTGCATATTCTCTTCTAAGAATATTAGCTTTAAATAAAGGATCACTCATTCCTGCTTTAGAAGTAAAAGCTTTACCTAAAAAACTATTTATATTTCCTATTTTTCCTAATACATTTTTAGCAGTACCTGTTTGCATATACTGACCTAAAGAATTTTTAGTTGCTTTTACATTAGATGTTATAGTATTAGCACTATTATTAATAGGAGTCATAATCTTACTATTTTTTATTGCACTAACTTTATTAGTTAAAGAAGATGAACCTTTTTTAAGTTTATTAACAAGATCAGTTTTTGAAATTATTTTTCCACCTACATTAATACCACTTTTTGTTACACCAATACCACCAATTATAAGACCACCAAAAGCAATTTGACCTAGTAAAGAATCAACAGACTGCTTAAGTTTTTTTTCTGCAAAAGAATCATCAGGGTCTATAGCTAAAGAAGATAAAGAATCTTCCATACCGGGAATCATCTGTACTAAATTCATAGTAAGTTGTTCATCTTCATCTCTTGTAAAAACATCTGCTGCTACACCTGCTGTACCATACTTAGAATAATCTCTAATTCTTTTTTGAGCTTTAGTAGTAGCTTTAGGAATCTTAGCAATCTTTCCTAATGTTCCTAAAGTTTTAGTAGCAATTCCAAAAGGTAAAGCAAACTCAGCAAAAGAACTAGCTACTTGTTCTGCTGTATTAGTTTTAGGATCAAAAGTTCTTTTTAATGAATCAGTGTTTTCTTGACCTATAACATTTTTAATAATGTTTCCTGCTTCCCCAAAAAAATTACTTACATTTTTTCTAGCTTCTTTACCTGCAGTAAGTTCTATACCTGATCCTACAGCACTTGTAATATCATCAGCTATATTTCCTAAAGCACGATCTATTATTTTAGTAGGCATAGGAACACCTACACCAAATAGTTCAATACCATCAGCAACAGTTCCATAAGCTTCACCACTTTTTACACGAGTTTTTTGTGTAGTCTCTTCATCAACTGCTCTTTTAAAATCAAGAATAGAAACATCTTTAGAAGTTAAATAATTATTTAAATCTTGGTTATTTTTTATTTGATTATTTTTTGCTAGTAAAGCTACTTCATTAGAAATATCTTCATACTCTTGAGTACCAAAAGCTATAGCCATTTAATTATCCTGAGTTGTTTTGTTTTTTATAAGTTGACTAATAATATCAGGATCACCTTCTATTTTATCCTGAGATTCTTTATCTTTTTTTACTGCACTTAAATCAAAAAGATAATTCATAGTATCGTTTAAATTTCCAGATTGATTATAAAAATTTAAAACTTCTTTTAATTGTTTCTGCATTAAATCTTTAGTTGCTTGATCTACAGCTTGTCCATTAATAAGTGTAAAACCATTTTCATCACTAAACACCATATTATTTTTTGCAGCTATTTGTTTTGATAAAGCTGATAAAATTGGAGCATCTAATTTTCCTGCACTTAAAGCTGCTAGATCAGTATAACCTTTTATATTTAATCCTGCAAGCTTTGCTTTAGCTTCAGCTGCAGATATCTTACCTTGTAATAAAGCTTGTTGTATTTTATATTTCTCTTCTTCAACATTAGGTAAATTTTCTGTAGCTTCAGCAGCACCTTGAGCTAATGCACTAAATGTTCCTGCTCTTGGATCAACTTGAGCTGCATTAATTAAAGCATCACCAATAAAATTAGCCATGTTTCCAGAAGTATTATCTAATCTAGCTAATTGTTTATTAGCCATTTCTTCTTGAAGTTTTTGACTTTCAGTTATTGTATTAGATAAATCCCCATATGAACCTAATAACATTTTCATAAGTTGATCTTTATTAGTAAGTTGATTCTTATTACTTTTTTGATTATCAAATATAGAAGGATTAGTATTACTATTACCTTGACCACCTGTTTGTAACATAGCAGATAAACCACCATCAGAATCAAAAGCTACTTGACCACCTGTTTTAAAAGGCATACCTTGAGACATACCATATAGTTTAGCTCCTGTTCCTACAAGGTTCATAAAGTTACTCATGCCTGAAGGTTTTCTATATACATCAGCTACCTCAGTAGATTGATAAGGATAACCATATAAGGTTGATTGATATCTATCTAATAAGGTATTTGGAAAATTTAATTGAGCTTGATAGTCAGCATAGTTTTGACCTAGTCCTTTATCAGTCATATCTCTTTGAGCTTCACCTACACTTGTCATACCTGTATATTCTTTTAAAGCTTGTTGAGGAGCTAATTGTCCTAAAGATGATAGACCTGCAGCAGCAGATTTTTCTCTAGACTTCTGAGATTCAAAAGCTTTCTGTGCATTTTCAAAAGCTGCCTTACTTCCCTTAGTCTGTATGTCACCTAACTTTGATTGGTAATCTCTTAATGCTTCAGACTCAACTACACCTTGTCTAGAACCTCCAAAACTTCCTGCACCTACTGCACCCATTCCTATAGTCTGTAAGCCTGTGTCAAAGTCTCTACCTGCTTCTCTTTTTTCTACATCAATAACTGCTTGTTGATAAGGATTCATATATGAAGCCATGTTATCACTAAATTTATCAGACTGACCTTTATAAAAACTTTCAGCAGGATCAAAATATGTTTGACCTTTACCTACTAAACTAGAAATACCTGACATACCTGCTAGTTCTTCAGGATTAAACCCGGAATATCTATCACCAGTATAAGTTGGATAACCTAACTCTTTTTTAGTTTCATATATATTTTTAGATTCTTTTAATACATCAGCTAATCCTGATTTATAATCATTAGGAACACTATACCTACCTGTTATATCTACTGCCATTATACTAATCCCTTCAATTCTTTACTAGCATTTATTTCATTCTGTTGTTCTGTTGTACCAAAAGCTTTACTTCTTATATATTTTATAAAGTCATCTAATTTTTCTGCACCTGCATCAGAAGAACCATTACCTAATATAGCAACACTATCTGCTGGCATTACATACTCTTCATTACTTAGTTTAGCACGTTTAATAATTGGATCACCTTCAACTTTAAAATCAACTGTATCATCCATTCCATCACCTTCTCCTTCAACCATTCCTTCAAAGTAACCACTTTTACCTTGACCACCTTCAGCTAACATAGCAGATAAACCACCTTGATTAGGCATAGGTTGTGGTGGCATAGGTTGTGGTGGCATAGGTTGTTTCATTTCTAAAGGAGGTTTAGGCATTATCTGTTGTAGTCCTTCATTAGGTGTAGATATTACATTAAGTTTTTCTAATTTATTTCTACCATAATTAATTAATTGTTGCATAGCTGATTCAGAGTCTTCTTCTAAAGACATATCACCTATACTTTGTATCTTTTCATTTAAACGAAAAGCTTCAGGTAAACCTGTACGAGGATTAACTGTTAATTTACCCATACGTTCTAACACGTTTACTTCAGGTTTAGACATATGAATTAATTCAGTATCACCTTTCCTACCTTTTAAAGNAAGAAGATTTGATAACCCACTCATAGGAGCTTCTCTATTAACTAAGTATGCCATTATTATTTTTCACCTTATTTGGCATAGTATAATTAGACTGTGCCTTTGTCATATTAGATTGAAAATTACTTATATTACTTTGCATATCATTACTCTTATTATACAACGAACCAATGTTTAATGCCATACCTTGTACAGTTTTTGTACCAAAATAATCATTTGTTTTCACAGTTCCTGTATTAATATTTTCAATATAAGTACTATTATTTATTAAATTAAAATATTCTTGTTTATTCATTAGTTAAAATTTACCCATCCTGTTCCATCTACATAACCTTTAAATTTACCTTGGCTTTTTGAGTAAGCTATATCACCTGAACTAGGTCTTCCTATTTCTGTAACAGTAACTACTGCATATACATTTGTTGCTGGTTTAAAATCAACTAAAGCATCTCTTGTTTCTAATTCAAAACTTAATTGATTACTCCATTCTCTTATTAAAGTGTACATTTTATTTAATTCAGAAGTAGAAAAAGAAGTAAAGCTAGGTACTTGTGGATAGTTAGCCATTATCTTCTACCATCTTTTTGAGTAGATAGTCTAACCTCACCCCATCTCCAAGAACCATCATTAGTTCCTGAAACAATAACTGAAACCTGTCTACCTCTAGCTCTAAAATTTATTTTTTCTGTAGAAGGTTGAATAATAAAAGGTCCTTTAGTTGTTAATGGTCCATTAGGATAAGCATTTGTTTGAATAAATATTTCTATTTGATTTCCTGAATCAATAGCATAGTCAGGAATAATCTTATCCATGTACATTATATCATCTCCTTCGTCTAGATCAAACTTAGAAGATTCAAGAAAGGAAGATAAAGCTACTCCATCTCCAGTATAAACACCTGTAGGTTCATTATCATAAAGATAAGGAGTAGCAGTATCAGATGTATTTCCTGTTGTAATTGTATTACTAAATACTGTTCGATCATTAAACGTACTATAAAAAGAATCTCCATATACCCATGTCTTTTCTTCTACATTATATATAACATAAGCATTAGGTTCAGTTGATCCTGCTTTAGGATATAACCAAATAATTTCTTTAAACTCAGAATTAATTCCTGCATAAACTTTATCTTTATTTGTATTATTAAAATTACCAAACAAATGTCTACGTATAGTACAAGGTAAATTATTTATTCTTCCATCAAAAGCATAAAAGTTATTATCACTCATCCAATAAGAAATACCATCATAATCAATAGCTCCATGAGGACTTATTAAACCACAGTTAGTACCTACTTGAGTAAAACTAAATATAAAAGGAGGACCTACATATTGCATTGTATACATAGCATTGTCAGTCCATATAGCTATATTATTTCTAGAACGAACTGCTCCTATAATTTCTGTACCATCAGTTAACACAGTCTCACCTGATGTTGTTGTTATAGAAGGAGTCCAATTAGTAAAGTCTTCTTGGTCTGACCATCTAACTAACAGAGGATTAAAAGCTGCTCCTGAAAATTCATTAGTACCAAAACAAATAGCATGTCTATCATTAGGAGAAACAACTAAAAAATTAGACTTTGAAGGAGCAGACGTAGCTGTAACATGAGTAGCATTAGTTGAACTAGTAATAGGCAACATTCTTGAAGGTGTTATAGAAGCAGCAGTATCAAAATAAAATATATTACCACCTCTACGTAGTCCTAGTACATCTTGACCCCAATTATCAAACTTCCATTGGCTACCTTGAAAGGTAATTCCTGAAGATGAAGCTGCAACATTCCATGCTCTTTCTCCTGTTACAGAAGCACCTGCATTAAAAATAGCAGCACCATAACCTAAACCTTGTATACTATCAGATAATTCATTATCTAATAAATATGCTACTGATACAGCAGTACCTCCACCTGTAGCTGTTCCTGTTGCTGTAGTAGGACCATTAAATGTAAATTTATTTATATTAGTAACACTTGTAATAGTATAAGGTAATAGTCTAGGTAAAGTTACACCACCTACTGCATCTGAACCTTCAATAATAATTCTATCACCTTCTGATCTTCCATGATTAGTTATGCTTGTAACAATTTCTATAGAACCATTAGCTGTTGTAAAAATATTTTGAACAGATACGATAGAAGTAATAGGAGTTACATCATAAATAACATCTCCTAATTCAACATAAGCTTGTTTGTTTGAACCAGCTATTATCATTTTTTTAGTATTATTATCTGACCATGTTAACACATCTCTAATTTGACCTGATAAAACTGTTGAATTATGTTTTGAATAACCTCGTATGTTTTCAGGTTTACCTTCTCTAAACCTAACTCTATTACCATCAAACCATTTACCTTCTTCAGCATATTGAGTTGACTCTCTATGAAATCCGGGTAAAAATTTTAATGATTGAAGTTTTGAATCTGTTGATGACATTAATATACTAACTCTGTACAGGTTATACGACTTTGAGATGCTTCAGCAATCATATCACTATCATGTAAATCAACTGAACCATTTTCTTTTTTTGCATATAAAGTATATGTATGTGAAGCTGCTGATCCGGGAGAATCTAAAAATTGCATAGCAACCATAGCTTGAGTTCTAGCTCCTTCAGAAGCATATGAACCAATATAACCTAAATCAGTACTTCCTCTATATAATTTAAATACTGCTTTACCATCTGTAGATTGTGACCTTGTATCAGTATATACATTAAATTGTACTAATACTTTATTAGAAGCAGCAGCAGTACTAATTGCTAATGCTAAATTTGTTGTTGCATAAGATGTTGTTAAAGCATAAGAAGTACCATAACCTGCCTGAACTACTTGTAAAGTCTTACCTACATTACTTAGTGTTGAACCATTACCTGCAAATGAAGTTGCTGATACAATTCCAGTTACTGTAACACCTGTGTTATTAGTTACTAACTTTGAAGCATTATTAAAATATAATGAGACTCCTGCATCTTCAGTAGCTCCTATTAATGATTCATTTCCTGCTGCATTTTGAACATTAAGATTATTAGTTTTAATTCTTAACTCTCCAGTTCCAGTATCAGCTATATATGAGTTAGAAGCATCATGATATATTTCTAAATCTCCTGAATCACCTAATTTAATTTTATCATTATCAGCCATATTAAGATGAGTTTTAAGAGTAGTCTCTCCATTAACAGTAAGTGTACCACCTATAGAAGCATTAGCAATTACTGTTAAAGAATTTGCTGATCCTGTATCTAATCTATTTACTAGAGTTCCATTAGTGGCTACAACAGAACTAAATCCTTGTTGAGCTGCAGTAACAGCAGTACCTCCAGTAGGTTTAATAAATACATCATAATCACCTGAAGTTCCATTATGTATAAAGTAAATTTTCTCTTGAGCAGGTATGCCTATAGTTACGTTAGCAGTTAATGTTCCCATAACTTTCAAACCAAAGTTTCTTGATTGGTCTGTAGCTCCACTATTGTTAGTTAAACTTACTGCAACACTAGAAACAGATACAGTTTCATATCCTGCTATTGATTCATCTATTAAATCAATAACATTTTGATTTAGTATTAAACCCCATGAGTTAGGATTTTCACCATCTGCTTGTTTTTCTAATCTAATTCTTGATGTATATGTTGATGCCATTTTCTTTTCCTATTTTATTTTACAACTAGTGTTACAACTAAAGCTATTATACCTAACGTACCAACCATAGACATAGCTTCCATTCTCCACAATCTTTTATCTAATCCACTTAATTTATCATTAACCATTTCATATCTAATAGCACATTCTTTTTCATGTGCTTCTAATTCCATTTGTACTTTTAATTCAGGTTGTATTTTCATTTGCACTAATCAGCTTCCTCTATTGTAAGTGTACCTGCATCTACTTGTTCTTTAATATTTTTATAATCTGTATTTGCTTCATCTATTGGCACTTGTTGTTGAAACTCTCTTCCTTCAATAGTGCAAAAAATATGTGTAACTTTTCCAGTTAACGGATATTTCCAATATTTAGCATTTGTTACTTTCATATTATCCTCTATAATTCTGCATCTAATGTTAATTTCATATTTGTATTATTATCTGCTTCAATTTGATAAATTGTCCCTGATGACATATCTGCACCACTTCTTGTAACAGCTGCTGCAAAACGTACAAGGTCATCCATTCTTTCACTATTTGTTGTAAACCCTGTAGTGCCACCACTACTTAATCCTGCCACACCAACATCAGAAGCAGCAGACACACCTCCTGTTGGACTAGCTCTCATGGGAACAGGTACAGTATAAGTACAAGTTGTATTAGAAGTGCTGTATGCTCTGCCATGACCTATTTTCATAAAACTTGTTGCTGCTTGAAATTGATAATAATACCTCTGACACAAAGCTAGTTCTTCCCCAAATGACCTATGCTCAAATGGTGTGGCTTGTGAGCCTACTTCTAATTGACATCCTGTCATATAAAAATTATCGTCTGCTCCTGCTGTTCCTACAGGGTCATATCCAATAGCAACTGCAATTTGTTTAGCTGTAGATGCAACAGTTCCTGTAAATGTATATCTAGTCCAACTTGTAGTAATAGCTTGTGTTGCATTAACTACAACTGCATTTCCAGTAAAACCTGTAGCAGGACCACCACTAAAGGTAGCAGAACTTTCATCAGTACCTGTTCCTGTTGAAACCTTAACATTTATATTGCTACTTGCTGCTGAGAAATTAGCTCCTGCCTTTGCATAAAATGAAAAAGTTACTGTTTTATTAGCAAATTGTAAGCTGTCTTGTGTTTCTAATAATTGACATACATATTGAAAAACATTATCTGTTTCTCCATTTGCTCTTCCAAACTCTAAAGAATATCTAAATCCTTCTGGTACACTTGCATCTTGATTAACTTGAGCTTGTGCTGCACCTGCTGCCACAAAAGCAACCCATCTATCAGCAGTATAAGTTAAACCATTAGCTATACTTGCAAATGCAGTTCCTCTTTGCCAACACTGCATCTGTCCATTTATTAAAGCATTACGTCTGCCTGACACCTGACCATTGGTGGAGACTTCACCCCATTTTGCTAACTCTGCTGCTTTAGTCATTCTACATTTCCATAATTTTGATTTGCATCAGGTGCTTCTGATTTAAGTTTTTCAACAACTAAATTACCATCATCATCTGTTAAACTTGATGCCTTAATTTCATCATCTTGTCTTTCAGCTATTACTAACCAACTAATTGTATCTGTGCAAGTATTATCTTGTGCAGTTATTGTTAACACGTTTCCACTTACAGAACCTTTGATTGCAGTCCATCCTGTTTCATTTGTAGTAAAACATTGTACATCTCTATTAAGAGCAACAAATGTTCCTTCAGTCATATTAGATTTAGTATCAAGATTTATTGTTGCAGACCCATTAGATAATGCAACTTTACCTCTGTATAAATTATCACATTGTGGACCTTCAATAAATGAATGAAATAAATGATGAGTATCTTTTTTAGACTCTAAAGGATGATTTATTTTAAATGAACCTGAAGATTTAGATACTGCTCCACTTACATTTAAACTAAAACCACTTGTACCTGAAATAGAAAAAGCTGCACTTCCATTAGCTATATAACCACCACTATTATTGCCACCAATTCTTACATCATAGTCGTTGTCACCTTGTTTAATATCAATAAAACCACCACTTGATGTGCCTTGTAGTTCCATTGTTCCAAGTCCTGCACCTATAAATGATGCAGTAAGATTATTTGCAGTTTGATTTACTGTAAAGTTAACTCCTGAACCTTCTACTGTTAGATTGTCAGTTGTAGTAGTTCCTGTTACATCAATTCCTGCACTACTTAATTTTAATCTTTCAGCACCACCACTTGCAAATTTAAGTTCGTTAGCTGAGTCTACATACATACCATTAACACCAACAGACCCACTTGTGATTGCATAATTTGGTGCTGAAGCAGAGCCATTTGTTGCTTGTGTTGCAGTTCCAGTAACAGTAACACCTGTAGAACTGGTAGCCAATTTAGCAGCATTATCGTGATAAAGTGTAACTGCACCATCTGGAGTAAAACTAGCTAATGCTTCTGTACCATTACTGTTTCTAATAGTTATTTGACTTCCTTCAATAAGAAGATTCCCAGTACCAATATCTTGTATGTAACTATTTGTACCATCATGTTGGATTTGCAAATCTGCACTAGCACCAAGTTTAATTATATCTGCATCACCCATGTTTAAATTATTAGCTAAAGTAGTTTCACCTGTGACTCCAAGAGTACCAGCCATAGTAACATTACCTTCAAACGTACCACCTCCTGATTGACTAACTGTATCTGCTACACTAAATACATCATATACAATAATAACAATAATATCATTTACTGATGCACCTTGAACTAATACAATAGATGTACCACTTGTTGCAGTATAGTCAGCAGTTCCTAATAATACTCCATTCTGATATACGTCTACATAGTTACCATCAAAATAAGTAAGAGTAATACCTTCACTACTAGTACCAGTAAAAGTTGTTTGGTTAGCTGTAGCAGTATACGTAAGAACTCTACGTACTCCATTGCTAGGTGATGTACCTATATATGCCATTATTTATTTTCCAATGCTGTAATTCTAGCTTCTAATTCTTGTATGGTTTTTACTAGTAGAGGTACTAGCTTGGATTGGTCTATTTGTTGATAATGTTTTTGAGTTATTGTTGATTTCCAAGTTGAGTTTGAATCATAAACACCCTCAACTTTACCCTTTAACCAATCAACTTCAGTTACGTCAGAGCCAATTATATTTTCATGTACATCTAAGACTACATTTTCTGTGGTTTTTGTTTCATCCTTATCTCCAGTAATTGCTTCTGGAACAATACTAGAAACTTCGTGTGCTAAAAAACCATCTATAGCTGTGTTATCTGAATCTGCAATCCAGTTAAATCTAGCAGGTTTTAATTGTTTTAATCTTGTAGTTGCATCAAAACTATAGGATACATTTTCTTTTAACCTGTAATCAGATGTTGTATTGTATGCAACTGCACCATTATTATTATTTGTAATAGAACCTCTAAATGTACCACCAGTTAAAAATCCAATAAAAACTGCACCATTTCCACTTGCAGTATCATTTATTCCTACCCCACCATCAGCAGCAGAGTTAAAATCTATAGATAATAAACCACCATTTCTAACAGTTCCTGTTCCAATAAGAACATTATCTGTACTAGCATCAACCACTAACATAAAGGCATTGTTATTTGATTCAACACGAAAATCCACATCAGCACTAGCTTCGTTGAATACTGCACCTCCATTGGCTGTAAGAACTCCAGTTAAAGTACCAACTGCTGTTATATCAGTTTGACTAGGATTAACTTTTGCTGTTGTTACTGCATCGTCAGCTATACCACCAGTTAATACTTTAGTAAATGCCATCTATATAATCCCTTGTGCTTCTGCCCATACTTTATAATTATTTTTAACTGCATCAGTCCATATAGAATTTGCTACTGCTTGTACACTTGCTTCTTCATTACTTATATCTGTAGCTGTATGTGTCCATACTCCATCTGCATCAACTAAAGAAGAAAAAGGAACTATACTAGTTCTATGTCTTGACCTTGATATCTCTACATTATCTTCTTTAATGACTATATCTGTGGCAACTTGTATAACCCATTTTTGGACTACCTCTACTTTTGCTATTTCTGTTGATTTTGTTATTGCCATTTTTAACTCCTAAGTATTAGTTTTGTAAAATACAGATGCTGATAAATAAGCACCAGTTCCAGCATTATGTGCTATCTCACTCCAACCACCATTAGAAGTTGATTGATAAAAAGCTATTTGTGTTCCTTCAACATATGGAGATATATTTGTAGAACCAGTACCTAATGTAAAACGAACATAAGTCATTACGTTTCCAGTTGCTTGAGAACCACTAGCTGTAAAAGGTAATCCAGTAACTCTTGCTCCTCCTGCAGCACCTGTGCTATTTACATTACTAAATTGAAATTGTGCATAACACATATTGCCTATTTTTGTATATGTTCCTGCTACTGTAACTGCTGTAGATGGGTTTGATGTACTTCCTGCTAAAGTTGCAGTCCAACTTCCTTGCTCATAATCGTGTAATAAATTTGAATCAGTACCAGAAGTAACACCAAGATAAATTCCTGCTCCTGCTACTGGAAAACTTATATTACCATCTTCTGCTCTTACATTTAATATAGTTGTTCCATCATCTATAACTTGAAGAACTGGACTTCCTGCACCTATACCTGTGCTTCTTAATTGTGTTAAACCACTGCTTGCTATTGTTATTGCATCAACTTTTGAAGCAGAACCTATAGTCTTACCATTACCTATAATTATATCATCAGTAAATGTTCCAATACCAGTAACACCGAGTGTTCCTCCTACAGTTAAGTCAGCTAAAGACATTCCTGTAGATGTGCTATCTATTTTAGAAGATGTTACTGCATCGTTAGCAAGTAGGTTTGTTGTTATAGAACCTTCTGCAGGAGCAACTGTACCTAAAACTAAACCTAAATAGTTTACAAATATATTACCAGTACCAGTACTCGGAGTATCACTGAATGTAAGAGTAACTCCATCAGGAACACTATAGGCTGAAGTGTCTTGGATAACACCATCTACTGAAACCATAATAGATTGAGAACTAGCTACATGCCTAGCTAATGTAAATTCTTTAGCTGCACTACCACCATTAAATCTTTGAACAGTAGGTATAGTTGTAAATTGAGCAGCAGGTTGGTTACCTAAAAAAGGCATTAAGCAATCTCCAAATAACTCGTAACCACATCTACTGAACTAGCTATACTTGATGTAATCATTATATGATCTGCAGCATTTAAAACTAATTTTTGATCTCCTCCAACAACTATTAAACTTGAACCAACAGGTATAGGAGCAGCTTTAATTAATCTTGCTACAGCATTTCCTGCATCACCTATACTTAATACTGCATCAACAGTTATTTGTGATGTTGATATATTTGCTAAACTTAAACCTATGATAGTAGTTTCTCTACTTGCAGGACAAACATAAGCTGCTGTAGGTGATGTACCTACTCCTGCAACCACTGAAACTTTAAATGCATTTGCCATTTCTTACCCTTTGAATTATATAATTATTATATAGTATTTTTTATCCTAATGCAATAGCAAAACTTACTGCTGATCCATTAGCATTATTAATACTTGTAGCCATTGTAGCTGATAAAGCTGTAATAGCAGCCACATTAGATGCTATAGCAGTTGTTCTGTTGTTGATACTAGTAGCCATAGTAGCTGATAAGTTTGTTACTACTGTGTTAATACTAGTTATAGCTGAAGTTCTATTAGCAATACTAGTTGCCATAGTAGCTGATAGATTACCTACTACTGTATTTATAGAAGTTATAGCTGCAGTTCTATTAGCAATACTAGTTGCCATAGTAGCTGATAAGTTTGTTACAAATGTATTAATAGATGTTATAGCTGCAGTATTTGTTGCTATAGCAGTTGTTCTATTAGCTATTGAAGTTGCCATAGTAGCTGATAGATTACCCACTACTGTATTTATAGATGTTATGGCATTTAAATTTGTTTTAGTTAATACAGATACTGCATGAAGCTCTGCTGATGTAGCATAGTTACCTCCATCACCTATGATAGCATTTATAGAAGTTATAGCTGCTGTACGATTAGCTATGCTTGTAGCCATGGTAGCTGATAAGTTTGTTACAACTGTATTAATACTTGTAATAGCTGCTGTACGATTAGCTATTGAGGTTGCCATAGTGGCTGATAAGTTTGTTACAAATGTATTAATAGATGTTATGGCAGCTACGTTAGTTGCTATAGCAGTTGTTCTATTAGCAATACTTGTAGCCATAGTAGCTGATAAAGCTGTAATAGCTGATGTTCTGTTTCCTATACTAGTAGCCATAGTGGTTGATAAAGCAGCAACAGTAGCACTTGTAGCTACGTCTGCTCCATTTTTAAATAATCTAGTTGCATTAGCACTTACAGCAAAAAAGTTAGTTGCATTTAATTCAGCTATAGATGCAGCAGTAAATGTTAAATTAGCAGCAGTTAAATCAGTTATACTAGCCACTGCAACATTTAAATTAGTTGTATTAATTGTAGTAGCAGTAACAATAGGTGATGTTATTTTTGTTGTAGCTGTTCCATTATTAAAAGTAATATTAGTAGCACTAACAGCTTTCATGTTAGTAGTACCTTTTACAATTAAATCATTACCTATTGTAGTATTATTTTCTATTGTTAAAGAAGAACCATCAAATACACCACCAATAAAAGAGTTAGCTGATACTGTAGTAGCTACACTAACACCCATAACTCTACCATAAGTATCCACTACAAACCTACCTAAAGGTCCATATGTACCTGCTGCAAAACCTGTTACAGCTAATCCTAATTTTGGATTACCTGCTGTACCATTAGCATTAGTTACACTCATAGGAGAGTTAACTTCTATTGTTCTACCATAAGCTGTTCCACTATTAACAGCTATTAAACCTGTAGCTCCTGTAATGTCAGCCATATTATTTAAAGCTGATACATTAGCTGTAAGAGTTGTACCTTGAAGTTTTATTGTACCTGTTAAATTAATGGTATCATTTGATAATTGTAAAGGTGAAGAAGTTCCTTCCCCATCAGAAATATTTCTTAGAGTCGTATCTATACCTGCATTATTATTACTTATTTGTAATAAATCTTTATAGGTATTAGCAATGGTCTTACCAGTAAAAGTTGTCATATTGTATTCCAATAATTATTAGTGTCTTCCCAATTAGTAGAAGCATTTTCCCATAATACATTTCTGTCATTATTATTTTCAGGTCTTACATCTCTAATAAAATTTGTTTCACGTAAAACAGGTGATCTATTTTGAGGATGATTTTTTAAATCATACTGTCCTTCATAGTCTTCAGGGCAAACTAACATTCCATAGCTATTTAATTTCATAGAAGGTCGTTTATATTCAAACCCACAAACGTCACATTCAACTATTAAATTTTTTGCTCTTGCCATTAATTAGGTAACCAATCTGTAACAGTCACATTTGTTGGTGGCATTGGTGATCGTCTATGAAACTTAACATTTTCACTATCAACCCCACCTTTAGTTTTATTTTGAGGATGATTCTTCAGATCATATCTTCCATCGTTATCAGTTGGACATACCATTAATCCAAAACTATTTTTCATTAAATCACTTAAACGATATTTAAATCCACATACATCACATATACCATGGATTTTATTTCTGTTTACCATTAATAAATATTTAACTTAGGTCTTAAATATAAACTAACTCTTTCTCTATCCTCATCTAAAGCTCTACCTAATCGTTCTTCATACTCTGCTTTAATTAAATTAATACGTGCTAAGTCTACTCCGGGTCTTTTTAATCCCATATGATAAGCTAGACCTGCTGTAAGACAAGGTAAAAATTTTCTAGATATGTCTGCTGTTTGTACTGCTGATTTATTTACATCTTGTATGTATCTAATTAATTCAACTTTAACTTTGTCTGTAGAGTTTTCAGGAACGGGCCATAGATATACAGTAGGATTATCCCTACCATTTCTAACAGCAAATTGAGTTGGTCTACCTGTCTGTCCTTTAGAAGGTATTTTTAAATATTCTTGCATTGATATACGTTCTAGTTGTATATCTGTATCATCTCTATTGACAACTGCTTCTAAAATATCTATACTAGAACTAGCTAAGTCATAAGTTGTAGTGCTAACTGATACATTAAATACAGAAGTTTCTGCTGTCCAAAGCATTACTCCTCTATTCTGCCAATCTTGTAATAATAAATTAATAGAACGTCTTGCTGACTTAGGTTCATGTCCTAATGTCTGTTCTCCACCAATCATTTCAGAAGCTTCTTGAATTACTTCATCTATGTCCATAGAAAATGTATATGTACCTGATGTACTCATTATGCTCTACCTCTTTTATTTGTTTTTATAGAGCCACCTATACCAATTTTCAGTTGCTTTTTTTTCTTCAAAGAGTTCAAGTTGATTTTTTTTATTTTTTTGTTTGGTTTGGTAACTTGAAATCTTATGCTTGCTCTTGTAATAGACATTATGCACTACCCAATTTTTTATGTTTTTGATTTTTTGGAGGAGACTTTTTGCTACCTCCTGCAGTCCATAATTTTTTATCTGCCCAATAAGCTGCAGACATTTTTCCTTTAGCAATATTTTTTCCATGACGAGCTTTAAAATTTGCTCTAGCTGTAGGAGAGTAGTTATGACCCATAGACGAATCTCCAAAATGAATAAGCTTAACCTTATCTCCTTCTTTAGCCAAGACCATACCTTTTTTACCGGGTCTATCAGATTTTTTAGGTTTATTAAATCCTGCAAATTTCTTGCCACGATATTCAATTCCTCCAGATGGTATTCTTTTATATAATGTCATATTAGTTCCTATTATACCAAACATAGTAATTACTTACAAATCATTTTAATTTTTAGGTAATACTTTATAAGCTTCTTTTATTTGTTCTATAGTTCTATAACACCCTACACACACATCATTTACTAATTTACATATACCTCTACATGGTGTCATTCTAGTTCTTCTCTGAAAATAAAAGTTTTAGGTTGGGTGTCTTCAAATGCTTCTGCCTTACTTACAAATATACTTGTTAATAATAATAAAAATCCACCTATTACAAGTACAAGAAATAACCATCCTATACCTTCACCTATTTGCTTTCGTATCTGCTGTTGCTTATAAATAGTAGCTTGTCTTTGTTTACGTATCTTACCTTCCATTTCTAAAAGTTCATCATAGGCTTGTGGTCCATGAGT
>JGI24003J15210_10000134_pt1 | contig 29801 bp, 43 predicted proteins | sample LinPmetageLP28_FD_15210 | JGI IMG/M metagenome (IMG submission 15210)
GCACCATCAGCCCAAAGAAGAGGGTCATTTGCAAGAGCTGTCCTTTGTGCTGTTTCTCTTTTCTTTATTGCGTCAAGTTTCTCGCTATCTGCAACAGACAAACCCCCAGCCCGTGACTGAAGAGCTGCTCTTTTATCCTCAAGCTCTGCTGAAGTATCATTAGCTATATCATTATAATCATTAGCTTGTGCAACAAGCGTGTTGAAATCTCCTTTTAATTCATTGACTAAATCACCTGGGGCTCCGGCAGCAGCTAGAGCATTTATTTCCGTAGATATATTTTCAAGGTCTTCATTCCTAATGCTATCAAACCGCTCTACTACTTTTTCCAAATCACTCAGACTAGAAGAAATGTCTGTTGCCTCACTCTCCCAAGCTGAGTTTTGTGCTCTAGCACTGGCAATCATAGGCGTAAGTTTACGCCTCACTTTTTCAAGCCTTAGAAGATCATCAGCAGTCGCACCTGTTTCAGTTAGACCCTGGAGCCTTTGCTGCTCGGATTGTAACTCTAGTATTGTGTAATCTCTTATGCTTCTGAAATAATCTATGTTGCCTTCTGCTACACTTAGCTTTTCTTTAAGCTCAGCTATTTCAGCTTTGTCAGCTCCTTGTTCTTCTAAATCTTTGATGAGCACTCTGAAGTTATTTATCTTTTCATCAGAAACAACAGAACCTTTTTGAACAATGCTTGTAACCTCGGTTTTAATGTCAGCCGCAAGATTAGTGATTTCACCAGATAATGTTGATTTCTGCTGCTTAACCCCTCGCTCAAACTCATTCAGCAGAGACTCAGCGGTTGCATCATCCATTGCAGAGGCCAGGCCTTTACCCGAGCTGATTGATTTCTTAAACTGTTCTACAAAATTATTTTTTTCTTCAACGCTTTCAGTACGTTCAAACGCACCTCGAGCCTTTGCTATCTCAACTCTTCTTCTAGTTTTTAAAATCTCACTTGCTATTTCTTCATCACTGAATTCTTTAGATTTAAGATAAGTCTGTATAGTTTTATATTCTTCAACAAGCTGCTCATTCAAAACTGCATCAGGTAAACTTGTCCGAGCCAAGTCTTCAAGATTTTCATTATATAGGGTTAGCTTTACAGCAGCATCAGCTCTATTAGTTTTACGCTGTTCTTTTAAATAATCCTCAGAGAAATTAAGGAATTGAGCCCCGGAATAGCTGTCTAATTTTAAGCCAAGCTGTTGTGCTGATGCCGGGTCTAGTAAACTCATACTATCACTGAAACCAACAACAGCCATATCTAGCCGCTCTTGCAGCTCTTGTGGCGTTTGATTTTTCTCTACAGCATCAAGATATATCTTGCCCATCTCCTGCTTGGCCTCAACTTCAACCTGAGCTGATAACCCCTCAACTGCTGTTTTATACGCCGCTGACTCTTGTATATTAAGATTAGTTAGGTCACGACCTTGCAACCCTTGAAGAGTGCCTGACGGGTCTGTAGAGCCCTGCAATGACCCTGCTATAGTCTGACTTCTCTCAGCTCTTTTAAATGCACTATTAGATATGCGATCCATTGCATTAGCTATGGTCTGACTTGTTCTTACAGCCTCTCGATTTGCTGCAAAATCAACAGAAGGCAAGGGAGCCGGGGTTGCTGTACCAATTGGCTGGTTTGTTAATCTGTCAAATAAATCTGCCATCTTTAAAATTCCACATATCCAGGATTACTCATTGGCTGAGGGCTTGGACTAAACATCCCTAAATCTTGAGCTTGCATACCAGCAGATGTGAAGGTTGAAAGAGCATTAATCATGCCTTGCGTCCTTGCCATTTTACCCGCAGCATTATATTGAGCAGATTGAATAGCCCCGGTTGCTATCGCAATTTGACCACCAGTCTTAGCGATTTCCTGATTTTCTTTTGTTGTGTAAAAATCTGTTACACCTTTACCCAGGTTATAAACTGCCAGATTAGCAACAGAACCAGAAAACGGGTCTATAGAACCAGCCGCAGCTCGAGCGTTTATGGTTGCCAGGTTTTGTGCGACTCGCTTTAAAACCTCAACCCCCTGGCGTTTGTGATTAATTGCCTCGCTGCGAAATCGAAGCTGTTGCACTTTAGCTTGCATTTCAGCTTGTTTTGCTTGCATTGCATAAAGTTGCGCCTGGGCTTTACCCTGTTGCAATTGGGCAAAACCAGCAAAAACCTTTGCGCCTACTGATACCGCTTCCATTTATGCACCTACACTTATCTTATAATCTAAAGCTAAAACCGTCATATCGAGCGGAACGCTTTGTGTAATTGTTATCTGACCTTGCTTGTCAAAGCCCAGCAGAGGCCCTACAGTTTTTATTCCGGTAAATTTACTTACAGATGAGTCAAGATTATCTTCTCCGAACTGTCTGAATTGTACTTGCTGGCTATTGACAGTTAGAGCCTGAGTTTCAAACAGCTCGGCATTAACTTCGAGAATACGTTTTTTAAATCCACGCATTGACCCAGCTTGTATCTGAGGCTCAACAGGCATGGTTTTAATCTCAACAGTGTAATTTAAACCCACCTCAATTGTTGATGCAGAAGACCTGTCAAATGTAACCGTGTTGCCGCTTACTGTTTTATCTGCCTGGATATTTCCATCGAGAATAACTTTTACAGTTTCGGTATTTAGATGAGCCGCAGCAATAGAACTTGCAGCAGAAGCAGAATAAACAGNACTGTCGAGGTGCAGTGTGTTGTCAAAATACTCTACATAATATTGAGCTGCGCTATTTACTGTTCTTTTAATAACTGCATAGATTGTATCTACATCAACTCCAATAGATACAAACTCGCCATCTGTTGTAAACTTTGCCGGTGCTGTTACTTCCTGGGACCGCAGCAAACTAAATACCACCAGTGACCCGTCTTCAGAATTTACTATCATAAGCCGGTCTGACTCGTCTGTAGACGTTGCTCTTCTGATAGCCATGTCCACCGGGGTTTTGAATAGATGACCGGATAGCATAGAGACATTGCTAGTATTGTAGGCCAGCTCAGTATCTGTGAAAGCTAATTCGTTAAGAGACTTGCCTTTTCTTTGAATAAATAATGTCCCGGAATCAACACCTACAATGCCAACATCTGCTTTTGAGCCATTCCTGGTAGCAATCTTAACAATAAAATTACTGGGTGTTATAGGTGTTAGGTTTGCTTGAGGGACGTAAAACTCACCCCCGGTTGTAAATATTTGTAGGTCACGACCACTAAAAATATCGGTGCAAGAATTCAGAGTTGAGGTTGATATAGTAGCCTCGAGGCTAGCATCGTCTAGCCCTTCGCCCTTATCGAAATTAAAAAAGTCATTAACCCTAGAGGCCCAAACAGTTGAGGGCAGGGACTTAGAGCCAGCAAACCAGAGACGGCCTTCGTGGAAAGTTATGGATTTAGGCCAGCCTTTTGTACTCGACCAGGCGTTTTCGTATCCTGTCTCAAGCTCCCAATCATTTTGAGAGATCACATCTGTTGAGAATAGTGGAACCTCAGCCACGCACTTTACAACAGTACCACTAACATAATCTACAATTCTGAGCCGCCCGAAAGTAGAAAGTATGTTTATGTATTGATGTTCATTAGATGATGATGCAAAGACAGAGGAACTAGCTGTAATTTTTACATTATCAGTTGTACTATCTGGTGTAATATCAGCAGCAGGGTTTGAAGTTGATAAAGTAAATGGGTAATAAGGCCGCTCAGTAAATGAGATAGTTGATTTGGTCCAGGTAGAATTATTAGCACCACGTACTAATTTTATAGGCTCAAGGTCTTCATGTACGAAGATTATTGTATCTGCACTTTGAGCAAATCTCAGTGTTGATAACATCGCAGCCGTAATCTCAGATACAGCAAGAAAGTTATTACCTGTTCCATTAATATTAGTAACTAACGCTTTGTCTCTAAACACATATAACTTGCCAGCGGTAATAGCAAACATATAGCTATCAGATGTATTAAATTCAAACGGTATCAGCCGCACTCCATTGGCAGCACCGCTATCCAAAGAGGTTATAAAGCGTAAACCTTCTCTTCGCCTAGCACCGCCCTGCGGCTGTATAATTACATTTTTAGCAGTCTCGAGAGCTGAGTAATATTGTTTTAAATCTATTCTAGCTCGCAGTAACGGGTCAATCTCACCTACACTAAAATTTGTTTGTATCTGAACAAGTCGGCTCATCCACGCACCGATATAAGGCTATAATCCTCTATCGCCTCTGTTTGACGGCTCTGACTATCTATTGATGTTGCGACTCTAAAAAAACCACCTCTCATGTTTTCTGAGGGTGTTCCCATCGCGATTGTTCTAAAATATTCTGCTTTTGTGATTTGGTCCGTAACAGTCTCAGCAATATTCCAGGCTACCATGTATTTTAATAGTTGAATAAAGTAAGTAGGCATTTCGCCTTCATTAGTAGCAAACTGATAATCTACGTATATTTCTTCTTCGCTTGTAAGAAGTTTATCACCGAAAATCTCCCAGCCATATTGAATAGGGCTTGCAGCAGATGTGCCATTTGTAAATACGGCTCGGACATTATTAATTCTGTCACCTGGTAAATTATACTCATATTTGTATTCATTCACGGGTGTATCAGTTGTTCTGCTTAACTGCGTTTTTTTAAATGAGAAAGTCCAGGGATGCATCCCCAGAGTTGAGTCCCGGATATCATCATATAACCGGTCTGTGATTTGGGCAGCATCAGTACCCTCAGAAAATGAGGAGAGCGGGGCAGCCCCTAGCATTATCAGCGCATCACTGCATATTGATAATTTTGTATCGCCAGATGCCATCTCGCTCTCCCAGGAGAAATTAGTCGCTGTCAGTTACAGCAATCGTTGTTCCGTTTGATACGTCAACTACTGTGCCTGTGTTTGATAAGACAATGACGAGGCTCCCGGTGGGAGTTGCACTATCATGTACATACATCAAATCACCAACTTTTAGTAAGTCAGCAGCAGCATTGAAATACCCTTCGGTGTTTACAGCCGCTATTGCGTCAGCACTGGTATAGCTCCACATTTGCGGGGCTGACCCAGCTTTGCCCTGACCACCAATAGGCTGTAGACCTGTTGCAGAATATGCCATTTTTCAGTCTCCTCTTAGCTTTCACGACAAGTGATTTTGGTTATACCTTCAGCATCGATTGCGACACTTCCGGCAGAAAACATTGACGCAACCAGAAAGGATGTTTTCTCTGGTATATAATCAACGCGACTTTGTTGGTTCATTCCAATACCAAGGCCCATAGCATCCCGGTGAAAGGCGTAAACAATTCTGTCAGATGAGCCGTCAATCGCTAGGCCACCCTCGTCTCTGTCTCCAATTGAGACGAAATTAAAGCCGAGAAACGAATTCACCTCACCGGTTACTAAGGCCTTCACGGTGTTAAAATCAGAACTGGTTACAGAAGTCTCAGCTAGTAGCGCATCCATATTATTGGCATGAGCAATGATTGTTCGCCCTTCACCTGGTACGTTTTTAGCATCCATCTTCTTTTTAGTTTCACGAAGTTTTGCAACATTCAGATTTGTATTAGAACCACCCACTGAATTAGCCACAGTATTAGTGCCGCTAGATGCCACAAGTGCGTCTAAAACAACTTGGTCCATACGTCTGCCAATTGCGCCAGAAACTACCTGGACAAGCTCAGCCCGGTCTTGGAAGTTTACTTTTGCCTGGTTAAATATGTCAGAATATTCAGCCGCAATGAAATCTTCCATGGTTGCTGTTACCTGACTATAGGTTACTGACATTGGTGTAACATCAGTTTGAGGCACTCTTATAGATGCAGTGCCTTTGCCGATCTTTGGAAATTTTACAGTTGATCCCTCAACAGCTCGCTCTCGAACCAGACCACCCAGGGTTCTTTGTCCCTGGTATGCTTGCTTCACCTCGGAGTCAAAGAGGGTAACAAATGCATTACTTACAGAAATAGCCATTTGCTTCTCCAATTAAAGTTAATAAAGGTAAATTCGCAGCGGTTATCCGTTTGGGCCGAGGTGCGATAACTGGCCGTAAAGGTTGTCAGTTACACAAACATATCACCTGGATACATCTTTGCAACTGACAACAGATAGATTTAGCTATTGTATAACACACTACATTTCACCGGAAGCCTCGAACCAGTCTTGCTGCACCTTGTTTGTATAGGCCATGTCTTTGCCATAACGAGGGTCAGCAATCATCGATGCTAAATCTGTTTGTGTCATCTTTGCACCTTCCTGGATATCAATCGCAGGGATAGGAGCCTCATTGTATGACTCTCTAATTTTATTAAGAGCTGTAATAAAATAAGCATTGTTTGAAGCGTTAGCTAATGCATTTACTTCGCTTTCATTTAGCACACCTGAGCTGCCTAGCTTAGTTAGCCACTTGTCTGTCGTTTCGATAATTCTATCAGCGTTGCGGCCCAATTTCGCCTTTTCTTCTTTTATAGATGTTTGGGCTTGCTCTTCAGCCCCGCCAACCGCATCAAGATATAAACTTGCCATTTCGTTAAATGCATCCTGGGAGATGCCGTGGTTTTTTGCTACATCCACAAAACCGCTAAGCATTTCATCTTCATCGCCAACACCCGCATCTGATAATATCTTAGTATCATAAGCCCCGTCTTTTGGTGCTTTATGCAAGCCGGCTGACATTTTAGATCGCAGCTCGTTATAGGATTTAAAAACACCCTCTACGTCTGGGCCATCTTTTTCATCCCAGAATTGTTGGGGTATCCACTCAGGTCTTTCACCCCAATCAACATCCTCTTCGTCTTCTTCTTCGGTTGTATGAGGCATAGCCTCGAGCTCTTCATTAGAAGGAGCTTCTGTTTTTGGATTTAATAAAGTCTCAGGCTGGTTATCGGTTTGCGGCTCTTCCGAGTTTTCGCTCACGGCCAATTCGTCTTCATTCATGTCTCTCGTCCTCTTTTAATACGTTTCTCAATATCCCGGACAATCGAGTTTCTGCCTTCTCTGTAATAGCCATGACTTGCATCATCGCCCGGATACCAGGTGCTTTGCTCAATGGTTGTATTACGAAGATACTCGAGCACCGACTGCCCGCTTTCCGTGGAGAAACATCTCACGAAAATTTTATCTAACTCATCATTATTCACTTGGAGCCTGGCCTTGCTGCATCTGTGTCATCGTGTTTTGCATTTGCATTATGACTTGCTCTCGAGTTTCAGAATTATTTACAACGCGTTGAGGTACGCCCATCTTCTCAGCAATGTAATCAACCATCTCATCTTGATTTATAGCCACCTGACCCATAGGCCCGGCTGAAGCTGCTATCTGTGCGAACTGCAATACATTCTGCAAATCTTCCATGTTTTGTGCTTGTGCCAGAGGAGAAACTGGCACAATTCGGATAACCTTGCCGTCTGCTTTTAGCGGCATATCGATTAAATTTTTCTCGGACATAACAGCCAGGATACGATTTACAAGAGGCATCATAGCCTCAACAATCATTCGACCATAGGCAGCACCCATGTTTGTTGATAGCTCACGTACCCTCGCGCCTATTTCTGTTGCTGACCTGGCTGACTGTGTATCCAGGGGCAGGGTATCATCGAGCAGCATCTTTTTAATGCCCATAACCAAATCATTTATAACAAGCTGACCCACATTGAAATCTGTTGCTGAGCGCAGGGGCTTCAGGCTTTCACCGGCTGGACCACCATTTCGAGCCACCGGGATAATACTTCCTGGCTGTATTTTGATATTCTGAGGATTAAGTACCCCATCATCTGCGGCTGTATAAACCCCAGCGACAGCAATACTAGCATTTTTAAGGACTAACTCTTTAACCTTATTCAGTGTTTTTATATCCGGTAGCGCACTGACAAGAGGCCCACGCCCATACACTTCNCCCGCGACTTTCATATACCTGGCTACAATCCAGGGGCTTACATCCATCGTGCGATACACCAGGTCTACTGCGCCATTTTCTTTTTTATCTTTTGCATAAACCAGATGATAGCAATATGTCTGCATTGACTCCGACCAGATAGTAGCCTCGATTAAATCAATTTCCTCATCTGGTGTTTCTTGTTTCTTGCGGAGTAAATCCTCAGGCAGTTTTGCATCAGGCCATTGTCTTTCGATTACGTCCAGGCGCACTCTCATCTTACGATAGACGTTATCCACAACACCGTAAGGGCCTTCCTCGAGGCTCACCAAATATTGAGGCACTGCTGTAAATCGCACCGGTGCATCTTCATCTCCNGGCTGGACCAACATCACGGCTGTTCCCACACACAGGTCTAGTAGAAACTCAGACATTGCCAGGTCAAAATTTGTTTGCCGGATTACCTCAAACATTTTATCAGTATAGATATCAAGCGATAATCCGATTTCATCTTTTCGTTCTTCTGGCACATCATTACCAGGCTGCAACTTGCACCAGGTTCTATATGGCGGGAATAACGCTGACTGGATTCGATTGGCAAATCGCTGCGTAGAATTTACAGCCGTTGCATCAAACACTCTCGCCATCTTGTCTTGCCCAGGGGTTTTGCCTTCATAATATCCCGAATAAAGATTACGCTGCGGAAGTGCAAACTCGTAACACTCCTCGTAAATATTACGCCATTGGTCTTTGCGCTGCTCAGCTTTCTCGGAGCGTTTCATTATCTCGCGGGGTGTTAGCTTAGCCATTTTTCTTACCCTTCAATCGTTTGCTGATTGCTGCTGCTTTTCTTTCTTTCCTTTGAGGTACGCGACCTCTTTACTTTTTGGCTTTGTTTTGTTTGCTGATTGATGCCCCTTTTTTACGAGCATCAGCTTTACTACTTGCACCCCACGCACGAAGGCTAAGTAGTAATCTCGTAGGCTTTCCCTTACTGTCACGTTCTGGCCCTTTCATATTACCCATTCTTGACAAAAAACTAGCACGTCTTGGATTATCTCCTCGTTTTACTGGCGGCTTAAGATTAGCCCCGGTCTTTCGTTTAAAGTGCGCTCGACCCGCAGCGTTTAGCCCACCTTTAGGATTTTGGTGACGCTTGAGGGTCACTTCTGAGCAGCTCTCATATTATCAACAAGATTTGGATAAGGACGGCCTGATTTTCGAGCCATATCCATAGCTCGTTTTTTTTGTTTTTTGCTTAATGTTGTTGGTTTACCCAAACCTTTTGGACGAGGCTTATCCCATACTTTTTTAGGTGCCAAGAGTATCTCCACTTCCTTTAATACCAACCTGTGCATTTGTTCTAGACGGAGATAGCAGCAATCTATAACCACCTCTACGCCTTGACCTTGCTGAACTAGCAGCTCTACCTCGAGCTGACATCTCTTCAGACTCGAGCCTTGCTTCCTGCTTTGCCAAAATCTCAGCTTGTCTATCCATTGCTTTTTGCTGAGCTGCAAACTGATTTGTTGGAGCCCGGGGTGTTGAGAACATACCGCCCATTAGTAAAACCTCGCATAAACTTTATAATCATCTCCCTCAGGCCCATACCGGGAGAGGGTAGCTTCTTCTTTAAAGTACAAAGCCTCTGCAAATCTGACAGCCTGTAAGTGAGATGAACGAACCATGAACTGCAATCTACGCAATTGCATAGCACTCCCAATACGCAAGAATATCTCCCTACCACCCCTGCATAGCGCAACTGCCCTGCCATTAATGTGATTGCTTGGAACCATCCAGCCTTCTGCAAGGCCTGGCCAGATAGGATAAATGCCAAAGCTCAATACAACATGGCCCCTATCTAATATCGTAAATGCCGGGGTGCCTTCGGTATGTCGCTGCATATACTCCAGATAGTTAGGCACTGAGGCCCCGAGCTGCTGGGCCTCTTCTTTTAAATCCATTAGCGCAATATGCCCGTAATGAAAATCAAGGGTACGATAGCCGCACCATCGCTGTATATCATCTGCTGTTACCATATGTTAAAACTGGTATTGGCAACTGCACCTTCAAATCGATGCCGGGATACGCCCCTGGTCATACGCCTATGCTCACCAGCTCCTAATAATAAATACCCATACGCATCACCAACATGGCTCGAATCATTTTTATTTGGCGCATCTCGAAACCTATCTGTCCCGCCAGAAATACCAACCCTCTTAAAATGATACCCGCCAGCAAGAGCCTTACGCAGCTTAGTACACCTGGCATTAACCCTAAGCCCTGGCTTACCATCTACTAGCCGGAGCATAGGTGCAGCTCCTGCCTCACGCCTTACTTGGAAATCATTACTAGCAGTTGGCTGAGCTGTCAGCCCAATGGTCCGCAAATGGTCAAAGGCCGTCACCTCAAATATCTCATCGCGCTTCATACCCGCAGGATCACCCCAAACCTTTACCTCGAGCTTTGGATATTTCATATTTAACTCATAGAGCAACATCTGGCCAAATCGCTCCAGCCCCATATCCTCGGTTACAATCTCATCAAGTACGTGCCATTTGCCAGATGGATATCGCTGGCCAATCACAGCCGCAGGAGTCAAACCAAAGTCCAGGCCCACATGAAGGGGCAGGGCGTTATCAACTGCCAGCTCCTTATCCACCATAATCGTATCATCAAACTCATGCCAGACAGGCTTGCCTTCCTTAACATACACATATTTACCGCCAACATAGCACTCAATCCAATCCAGCTCCTTATCGCCCAACTGCTGCTCGTAATATCCTTGCGGCAGATTTTTTATATTCTCAGCCCTATTTGAATTACGCCAATACTTACCACCGCCTAAAACAGCATCATCCATCGAACTATTCGTCTCAATCATCCCCGGGGGCTGCTTATAAAAATTCCAACGATACTTTCCCCGGACCTTCTCCTTTTCAGATAAGCGATACCACCAATGATCATCTGCCATGGGATTAGTATCAGCCCATATCCCTCGCCAGGGACAACCGCCATTCCCCTTAGATGGATAACGCCCACGCGATGAGTCAAACCCTGGACAATGCTGAGCGGTAACTCCCTAGCTTCATTGACCCAGGCAAAAGATAATTCAAGACTAAGCAGCTTTCTTACATCCTTGGGCTGGTCTAATGCCAGGAATATCACCTCGCAATCAATCCCTGCTGCATCACCCCTGGCCGGCAACTTAATGTGATGCGTTAAGGGCGGGCTCCATCTCATAGGCCCGAATACGTGTTCGGGGAAAAGCTCATGCCATGTCTTAAGTGTTGTTGTCCTTAACTCCGGATAACTATTCCTTACAACAACAGCCCTGGTATAACGTATCCCATCCTTAGGAGATACCGGCTGCTTTACAGCCCTCAACATTATCTCAGCCGCACAGGCATAACTCTTGCCGCTGCCAACAGGCCCCATCAATCCCCGGAAAAAACTATCATCACCTAGAAAATTCCACACCGTAGGACTAGTGCTAAAATCCAAATCTAACCCGCCAAACACCCCGGATGTATCTTCCTTACGCCTGGCTGACCTATCCCTTGCTTTACTCGTCCTTGCCATCACTCTCCTCATAATCCGTTACGTTAGGTCCATGCAGATTAATACCCAGCACAGACGGCCGGCTACTCTGCTCAAGCCCCGGTGTTAATAATCCATGATGCTGACTCAGCATCCGCAACGCAGAAACCTTATCATGCATCTCAATCTCAATCGCATTGCCCATCCTGGTAGGCGTAACCTTCACTTTCTTAATCGCCTTCCTAGTATGCAAAGGCACATCCTTCGCATCCTTTAACGTCACCCGGCCTTGCTCATCCCAGCTCATAACCTCGGTAATATCAGATGACGCAAGTGTGGCTAACTCCTGCTTTACAGCTTCCTTCTCATCATCAGTGCCAAACACCAAAGCCTTGCGAGCCTGGCGGGTTGTAAGCTTAGTCAAGGCTTAATCCCCTGCGCCAACCGCTCCTGCCTCTAGCCTCGCCAGGTGTCATGCGCCTTTGCAAATACGGCCTGGGTCCATCCTTCTGAGTAGGCTTGAAATTAATAACCTTGTCTGACAATACCCTTAGCTCCTCTCGAAGCTCCTCAATCGTCATCCCTGTCGCGGAGTCTAACGACATTCTCAACCTCCTTCTCAATATCCGAAATACCACGGCCTAAACCGCCATAGCCAATAATGTCAGCCCAGCTATCATCGTGCGTATCCTCATGCATAAGCCGCGATAACTTAACAGCAACCATGCACATGATTACCTGGGTAGGGCTTATGTCCTCTTGCAATAGCACCGACCAAAGCTGCGCTATCGCGACATGATTGGAATACGGAGCCCCATAGTTAAGGTTCCTCTCCTTGAGGATAGCGGCTACACTCTCGATAGCCTCAGAGTATCGGTCAACGTCCATTAGTAAATCTCCAAAATTTTGGGTGAACCCCCCGTATGTACACAGCGACCCCGGGGGGGCAAGGGTGGCAATCGTGTAAAAACAATGACTTAGCAGAAAACATGGTACCCTCTTGCAATTGCAATACCAACGGTTGGCTATTGTAAATATAGGCTATCATAAGGCTGCCCATTTTGCTACCTGTTCAATTGTAAGTGGTGGTGTCCTGCCTATCTTAAGGTTAGCCCTAGTCATATCAACGGTTGCAGTCTTTACAGCCTCAGGCTTGATACCTCTATCAGATAGACTCCTGGCATATTCGAGGTTGGCTGCTGGCAATCTGGACTGACCACTGGCCATTTCCACGCCTTGACAGAACGCTTGTGCCAATATCCTAAAATCAGGATTAGCACCCTCGGACTCCCTTCTATTCTGCATTACCGGTTGTGCATCATTCTCAAGCCCGTCNGCNGCCACTTTAGGCCTCGGAGCCCAGAACTGCTCCCGGCTCGGCAACTCCGTCTGAGGGCCGTCAAACATCACCTGATACCTATTCGTACGCCAGGCACTCTTTCTCTTAACGCCTGGATAGTCTCTTGGCTGAAGCTTACGCACATATCCGGCCTTCATTAATCGAGCCACATGAATAGATACTGTCTTTGTGCTCCGGCTGATATGTCTGCCGATTGTCTCTCTTGACGGCCAGGCAACACCGTATGCATTAGTATAAAGACAGATAGCACCTAGCACCCGGAGCGTTGTCCAATGCAGATTATCATCCTGGATAGATCGAGCTGGCAGGACACTGTACTTTCTAATCTCCGGTTTATCAGAATGGGATTTCGTCATCTATAAACTCTCCTGTTTCATCGGGCTTAGCTTTTAGCCTGGTAGCCTCAGCATCTAGAAGCTGATAAGCCCGGCACATTGCCCGGTCATGTACTCCTAGCTTTTCAATAGCCTCATTAAGTAACTCTTGCTGCCGTTTAAACTTCTCAGCCAGCTCCTCACTAACCAAAGTCTCGAGCCTTCCAATTCCCCACTTTAGCTCCATGCTTCTCGCAACCCTATCCTGGACACATGGGACAGTTGGACAGGACTCTAGAGAGTGTCCTGTCCGTCCGGTCTGGACAAACGCTGTCCCACTCTTGTCCAATGAGCCGTAAGTTGTTGTTTTCATTGTGGACATTTTGTCCGGGCTTTGTCCGGTTGGGACATTTTCTAATTTTCCGTTTGTCCCAGCTTTTTGTCCCATTTTTTCACCGTTCATTCACTTACCTTCCACACTAAATTAGACCATTTACACACCAGTTTTTTCTGGATTAAAACCTCTGCTGCGCGGCTAAAAGCCTTCCTCTCAGCATCCGGAGAACCTGTTGAGATACTCTTTGCCATGGCTACAGCTCGCCACTCACTCTCCTGGACTACAGATATATTTGATGGGTAATTCTTACCGCCAGGGGACGGCTGACCATGCACAATTAGAGCCTCTGTGAGTGCATCGAGCACTACCTTTTGAGCTGGCCTTAGCCCCTTTATAGGAGCTGGCCCGGTTGTTGTTCTCTCCAATATCAGGCTTGTGTCTGTATCAAGGCCGAGCATATCATCCTCGATTTCAATCGAGATTGTATTCATATAAATGGGGTCAATCATCTCTGCGTCTTTTTGCTTTTCAACTGTAAGACTGACCGTCTGACCAACCCTATCTATCCTCATCGATGTATCAACGGCTCCGAGAATAGCAGATGACCCTCGAGCTCCTCTACTACCATCCTTGCCACTGTGATGAATGGCCAGGACACAACAGTTAAAAGCCTCTCTTACTGCGTCCATAGCTTTGATAGCCTGGCCTATATCCTGGGAGCTGTTTTCATCCCCGGTCATAGACCGTGCCAACGTGTCAAATATCACCAGGCCCACCGGTCCATCAGCTACAGCCTTTACTGTATTATGTAGGTCCTGGGTATCTTCCATGAGGTCAACAGCCGCTGGTATCACCAGGAAAGGAGCGTGTCTTTGTTTCCCATGTCTTTGATGCCAGGCTAAAACCCTCTTTTTAAGGCCGCCTACGCCTTCTCCTGCGATATAAATCACACTACCGCCTTGCACCCCTTGACCCTGCCAGTCAGACTCATGTGCAATACTAAGGGCCATATCCAGGGCTATGAATGTTTTACCGCAGCCTGGCTCTCCATACATCATAGCAAGTGAGCCCTTAGGGATAAGCCCGTCTACAAGCCAGGTCACTGGTGGCAGCTTGGCAATATCTGCTAGCGTTAAGATAGGAAGGGGCGTGACTTTATCGGTGATTTCCTCGGCAGCTTTTATTAGCTCTTTGAGCCCCTGGGCATTGCCCCCGGATTGCAGCCAGTCTGATACATCGCCCTTATCTTTNACCGGCAGCCGAACAACCTTAATCCTNCGAGCCTTGCCTTGTAGATGCCCTAGGACCGTTTTAACATGAGCCTCACCGGCAGCATCATTATCAGGCACCAGGATTATATCCCGGCCCTCAAACCATTTATTAAGGCTGATAGCCCACTTACCAGCACCGCCACTATTGCACGTAGCAACAAACCCCAGGGCAGATAAATTATCTGCGTCCTTTTCACCCTCAGTTATAAAGATAGGCTTATCCTGGTTATTGATAATGTCCGGTAGATGATAGGGCAGGGGCTCAGTATCACCCAGGCCCCACACGGTCCGGCCCTCAACGACTCTGCGCTGCCTAAATGTTTTAGGATGGAAGCGTAACACTTCATACGTTACCTCTCCAAACTCATTAGCATATTGATATGTAGCCACATGAGAAGCCTTGATAGTGTCATGTCCGTTAGTTTTGGGCTGTTCACCAATCCCCAGGCTTTCTAGAAACTCATTTATATTGGCTAGCGGATTATCTCTTTTGATTAAGTCAATAACGCCCCCGCCTTCATCAGCCTCATGGTCAAACCATGTGCCTTTAGCCAGGTCCACAGATAAAGAGCCATGATTGCCCCACCTAAGCTCGGAGCTGCTTGATAGTCTTTTGTTAGGCTCACCAAGCAGTGCCTGTGCAACTATCTTTATATGTTGGCTAATTTCGGTCATTAAAAATCCTAAAGGGCAGGGTTAGTTGATGCCTAGACCCTGCCCCCTACTGGCTAGAATAAGGGATCGTCATCCTTTTGTGCGGGAGGAGGCACCGGGGCAGGGGAACTTGCTACCCCCGGATTATCAATCCACTGGATTAACTCGAAATTAGGAATTCGAGTTGCACCCTTGCCGCTGGTGTCGGCAGTCGAGCCAGTATATTTTAGACCGGCCAGCTTGCCCTGGTTGGCAGCTATCCCGTCATGTATTGATTTCCAGATATTGCTAAGGCCTTTATTGACCCCGGCTCCGTTTGAGGACCATTCGCGCCAGCCCTTATCTTTAAGCCATATCTTAACGCTGAAGCCTCTTTTATAATCACCCTCTGGCCTGGGGCTTCTAACGCCTACCGTATCATCCCAGGCCCAGACAGGGGCCTCACCTTCTTGTATCTTGCCCCAGCCCGTATTAAGGCTTGCCGGGTCGATAGCCAGTCCTTTGAGGTCAAACTCCTCACCATCTACATACCAGGCATTTACCGAAGGCTTAAAACGGATGTATTCACCGCCATCACCATTATCTAAATCAAGCATTTTCTATTTCTCCTTGCTCTTTTGTCCAGCCCATTTCGGCAGCAAACCTGCCCATTAATGGTTCTGGGATTATATAAAGACGGGGCTTCCTGTCGGCTCTTACAACCAATAAGTCGGCCTCGTCTTGCTCAAACCAGTCATAGAGGCTCTTAAAGCCGCTACCACCTTTTCTTCTTTTGCACTCGACCAAGAGCCCGTTTAGTCTGAGATCCCCGGCCAAGTCAGAGGAGTAATTCTTATAGGCACCACTGCCCAGGATACGCTTGCAATCAACTCCGAGGCCGGTCCAATAGTCCTGNACCTCTTTTTCGAGCTCATAGCCACGCCTTTTATTTCTGGCTGTCATCTTCTAGCAAGCTCAGTTAGCTTATTAATTTGGGACTTTTGGCTATTGTAATGCCGCTCAAGACCCTCTCTCAATAAATTTTCTGCTAAGCTCGAGACACTGCGTCTTTCTTCTTTAGCCGCTGTTTTTAGCCATTCTCTCAAAGACTTAGAGAGATATAGCTGCTGCTGTTCGACATCCATAATTTATCCTTTTTAAAAAAAATATAAAAAAGTACCCCTTGGCTATTGTAATACAATTGCAATGGTACTATATTCAAGGTGTAAGAGAGATGAACAACACATAAACAAGGAGAGAAAATGAGTAAGAATTACGTACACAAACCAAAGACACAGAATAGCGCAGAGTTCAGAGTATATCTCCGTAATGTGTTGCTGGAGTATGACAAGCAATTGCAGAAACTATATGCGATTGAAGACACGCTCAAGTTCATGAAAGACGAGATGAAAAGGATGCCTGACGATGGTCCATTCGATGTAGGAAAAATCAGCGATGCGATTTCAGAAAATCGGTTCAAGGTAAACTTTGCTGGTTACAAAGTTAATGAGACATTGGATGCCATCGTAAAGGAACGAGAGGCTCTAATCGCTAACCCAGAAAAGGAGACTGCATAATGGAATTACTATATAATGCAAAATGTTTTGATACTGCCTACGTGGTAGAGGACTGGCCCTGGGGTTACACCCTTAAGACCGAGGCCAGGTTCTGGATTGAGACTACCAAGAACGGGGACAGGCTTTGCAAACAAACGCTCAATCCTAAGAATGGCAAGTGGTGTAAGCCAAAGAAAAGCACCTATGAGTGTGTCGCAGTCCTAGCAATCACTGATGAGGGCAAGGTTACATATGTAGGGCTTGGCAAATACAGTGCTACCCAGGACAAGATAGCCGATGTACTCGAGACTATTGATTTCGAGAAGTTGACCAACGAGCAGAAAAAACAAATCTGTCAGCTCAATGCCTGGGCTGAGGTCATGGACAATGTGACCTGGGAGATCAGGCCAGCTACCGGCACCCCAGAGGAGAGAGCTGCCAAGGATAAAGAGCAGGACCAAATCAGCAGGAAACTAGCTGGCTATGCCAATGCCCTGGCTACTAACTGCATGACTAAGAACGGCTTGATATAAGGAGATAAAACAATGCAAGAAAAAATAAAAAGAGACCTTATAAAAGGTATGAGTGTAGATGCTATTATAAGTAAATACGCGAACAAAAAAGTAACTAATACTGATAACATTCGCGCGATTATAAAAAGTATCATGTGGAAAAGTTTTATCAATGGAAAGCGTCTAAAGACTTATTAAAACGCAACCCCGTTTGACTATTGTATATCACATGAAAAAAGCATATATATAAGATGAAAGGAGAGTGTATGAAAACAGCAATCTTATTTCTAGCTTACATGGTTAAGTATCCTACAGCCAAGCTAGACGAGCTTATCAAGCTGTTTGATGGGCTCCCACATGAGGAGAGGGTCAAAGTAAAACAGGCCTTCGCAGAAGTAGAAGGGAAATAAAATGACACCGCATAGCGGCAAGTTTGTCATGTATTTACGTGTCTCAACAAAAGCTCAGGGACAATCCGGGCTTGGCCTTGAGGCACAACGGGAGATGATAAACAATCACCTTAATGGCGGGGCCTGGGAAGTTGTCGCAGAATATATAGAGGTTGAGAGCGGCAAACGCTCGGACCGTAAACGTAAACAACTAAGGGCTGCGCTTGACCATTGTAAGCGCGAGAACGCCACACTTATTATTGCTAAGATAGACCGGCTTACCCGTAACCTGGCTTTTCTTACCAGGCTATTAGAGCAGGGCGTTCCGGTTATTGCTTGCGATATACCCCAGATGCACAATCCGTCAGCCACTAAATTTGTGTTGCAGCTCATGGCAAATATTGCTGAGTATGAGGCTGCGACTATCTCTGAGCGTACTAAAGCTGCACTTGCTGCCAAGAAGGCCCGGGGAGATAAGATAGGATCGCCAGCTCCGGAGATAGGGGCAAGGGAAGGGGGCAAGGCTACCAGGAGTGCAGTTGATGAATGGGCTGAAGAGCTGGTGCCGATTGTCCAAGAGCTTCAGAAATATGGCTGTAATACCTATGAGAAGCTGGCTAAAGGACTTGAAGCTCGAGGGGCTAAAACTTTTAGAGGTAATACCCACTGGGCATTATCTTCAACACGCAATCTTATAAAGAGAATAGAAGGGAGCTAAAATGAATAAAGATAATTACACAAAAGACGAGCATATAAACGGTGATGATGACTGGGCGCAAGCTCCACCAGAACAATTAATTGAATATCACAATAGACAAAAAGAGGATTACATTTCGGGCTTGACGATGCCCAGTGGAATACCGGTGCAAGGCAATCTTGTGGCTTGGAACGATTATTGTGAAACGCTAGCGTTTATGCAGCTCGGGGCAAATAATGACGAAAATTACGACAGTAAATACCGAAAATGTATCGCTTATTTTAAGTCAACTTACGAAAAAATGAGCATAATGCGTCTTCTGTATTTACAACATTCTGTAAACAGTGAATACACAAAAGCCTTTATTTGTAAAAGATTAGATTTATCCAGAGGCTTTGTGCATAAAGTGGTTGAGGACGCTGTAGCCGAGGGCTGGGTGATATCCGATGCAAAGTCTGTAAGGCTTGCGCAGCATGGGATTGAAGCCTTTAGACACTATGCGATGCGCTGGTGGCTGGCTAATGAAAACAGTGGATTATCCGGTCAGTATTTTAGAGTCTGGCATAGCCGAAATGCTGTATTCGTTAAAGACAAAATTCGTCATCAGTATTTACAAAATGTTGGCGGAGCGATTTGACAGTGAAACCAAAATGAATAAATCATATAGATAAGGAGATGTAATGGTATATCGCAAACGTAATAAAGATGAACCTATACCATCTACTAGACGAGGCCAGAATTATTTTAAAACCACTGAGGATGGATTTGAAGAACTTAATAAACGCTATAATGATTTCGATGATTACCCGCCACCTGATACAGATAGTCTTGGAAGGCGCAAGCCTGTTAAGCAGGATGACCGGGCCAAGATGTTGCAGCTCAGCCGTGAGGTCTGGGATATTTATTCCGGGACACCCAGGGCAAGGGCTAAGAGGTGGCAAAATCAAGAAAACTATAGACGCAATGTTGCGATTGGCGGGGGTACGACCATGAGGATCACGGTCCCTACTTTAAACCTCAGCCATCTCGATAAAGCTATTCATCGTTTCTCTCAGCTCACCGAGGAGCTACAAGCAATCAAAAGCCTGGAGATGGGCAAACGCACAAACAGCAGGACACGATTAATGTTGATGCGTTCTGCTGTTTATAATTGTCATACCCGGCTAAAGTTTGATGCAGATAGCTACAAAGGTACGGTAACAGAAGATTTCGAGCCGCAACGGGGAGACTGATACAATAGGCAAAGGGTCAGATTTATTTTTGCGGAAACCTTTTGGCTGTTGTAGAATTCTCTTACAATTAGCAATAGGAGATAGATATGGAAAGACAGGATCATACAAAAGGCAAACGTACCCATTTGTCGCATAATATATATACTGGTAGCCCAGTGTATAGGCAAAACTTACTGAACAGTATTATTAATACTACTCAGTCTACCAGGCTTAACAGGCAAACCAGGCTTAGTAAGTCAGACATTATCGAACTAGTAGTTGATTGCGTGGCATTTACAATTTTATTTGCTGGCTTTATTTATCTTATATCTATTTCTCATGACATTAATCTAGCAATTATTGCTTGGCTGGAGAGATAGAAATGGTTGGAAAAATTACATCATCTACTATTCTATCAGGCTCTAAAGCCCCTGTTCTTATGAACCAGTCTCACCCTACCTATGGAGAGAGCCGCAATGATTTGCTGGCTAGTCACCTAAATGCATTAGGGAAGGGTAGCTATATCATAGGCAATCAGACAGTCGGTGAGGCTGCCGGCTGGGGCAATGAGTTTGAAGGTCCGATTATCAAAGTTGCTGCTGAGAGACTTGGCATTTCAAAATTCAATTCTGAAGTTACAGACGTATATAAATATAAAGACCTGTTTGCTGTTAGCCTGGACGCGATATTTTATAATGAGTTTATGGAAATATCTACTAACGATAGTATCATTTGCATGAACGGAGATAAAATGAAACTCCGGGGCAATGGTGTTTGCGAGGGTAAATTAACTTCAGCTCATTACACTGAGATACCGCCACCTTATAGAGGCCCGTGGCAATTACAAATGCAGATGCTATGTAAAGGGGCTAAGTGGGGTGTAATAGCAACCCTATATCAAGGCACCAGGCTAGTGCTAAATGTTTATTATGCAGATGATTATATGCAGAGGCAGCTTATCGAGGCTGCTAAAGATTTCTATGCCCGGCTAGATGGGCCGGATTGGTATCCGGCAATGAGCAGTAATGATGCTGCCAGGACCTGGAATAATGGAGAAGACCATTTGCCAAGCGTAGACCTGGAGCCCATAGCTGACCTTGCCATGCAATATTATGACGCAAAAAGAGCTGCTAAGGCTTCTGAGGAATTGGCTAAAGACATTGAGCCTAAACTTATGACGCACATGGCAAACCATGAGCTAGCACATTTGAAAGATGAAAATGGAGAGATGATGTTTGAGCTTAAATGGCCAACACGTGCCTATAAGGCTCAGCCAGAAAAAATAACACCGGCTAAACCCGCTCGCTCGGAGCGTCAAAAGTCGTTGACGATCCCAGCTAAATATTTCACAGGAGATTACGCATGAGCCTCACAAAAAGACAAAAGGATGTTTTAGATTATGTCGTGCAGTATCAGCGAGAGAATGGTTATAGCCCTACATACAGACAGATAGCCAAAGGTATAGGAGTCTCGAGCGTTGGTGGTGTAGCAGCTCACATACATAAATTACAAGACAGAGGCTTTGTCAAAACACTACCAGGTAATAGACAGATGATAGAGGTATTAAAGACTAACCCTTTGCCATCAAATGCGCTTGCTCTTTAGTCTCGAGATTACGTCTACTCCAGCCTTTGCCGAAATGCTCAAAGGTTTTTAGCTTTTCATAAAACTTCTGTCTGCGCTCATACATTTGATTGATTAACTTGGCCGGGTCCTTAGCTGCGATACCGGCCAGTGTCATTGGACCTATATCTCCGTCTGGCACTGCATCTACAATATTCTGTATAAACTTAGCAGCTCTACCAGGACCAGAATTAACAGCAAAATCAAAAATACTCCAGTCCAAGCCTGAGGGTAATGCGTCTGCGTTGATTACTTGCCAGTAATTTGCAAGGTATATTGGCTTTACATCATCCTCAGTGAGTTCCTTCATGTCTTTAACATCAAGTCCATGTTTCATGCAGTAATCTTGATAGACACGTTTTGTCACTCCTAGATTAGTTTCACCGCCCGGATCATTTTTATTATTCACGTAACCGCCTTCATGATCCATCAGATACTCAAAGCATTTATCGAAGTTGTATCTCATTTAGCAACCCCTTTGAACTTCTCGAAACTACGCATCCCACCTAATCCCAGCATACCTAGCAAGATTGTCATAAGACTTTCCATATCAAAAGCTGGATATTGAGCAGTGGGATATCCCAGGTAAGCAGTTACTACATCCATAGTTGGGAAAATTAAAAAGTGAGCCAATAAAGCAACACCGCAAGTCCAGCCAATAAAAGGCCGCCAACCAGCAACAAATATGTTTCTGTGTTGAGCCTCAGCTTTATTGACACTGACTTGAGCCATAGCTGCTTCATGTGCTTGCTTTTCAGCAAGGGTTGCTATGTCGTGTGCTAGTGCTGCTTTTTGGTCCTTGTCTTCAATAAACTTGTCTAACAGCCCAGTAACCGGGCCTATCAGGGCTTGTATCATTTCTTTTTAGCTTTCATTATTTTCTTTTTTAAAGCTGCCGGCAATGTCTGCTGCTTAGCTGTAAGTTTTGTTTTTTTAGCTGCGGGTCTACCTACTTTAGACCCATAAGTTCCTTTACCCATTGGCATTTTTCAACTCCTGTTTTTACTTGCCCACACACTTGTAGCCATAAAGGTGGCCACAATCCCTAAATTTGCTACCACGTAAGTTGATAGCAAAGCTGTTACCATTTCTATCCTCGAGTCCGGGATGATAGGTGTCATACTAATTATTATCAGCCCTATAGAACTGATAGAGCTGACCCAACAAATAAGACGCTGCTGGTCAGCCATCCTGTTACTGTTCTCTAACTTCAGCATACGCTCTTCAGTCTCGAGCTCCTCTTGTGTAATCACACCATCTCCGTCTAAATCATGTTTAAGATTTGCCATGTTAAAAACTACCTCGATTTGAAAACAGCCAGGCTATTGATGAGATAAAAACAACTACGATTAAACCTAGAAAAACAAATGCTATTGCTTCAACGAAATGCCTACGTGCTTCTCTCTGAGCGTATAAAGTTTCTTGTCTTTGTTTGCGAATATCTCGCTCCATTTTGATAAGTTCTTGCCAAGCGTTAGGCCCAAGCATCGAACTTATTAAACGCCTGAGATCATCGCGTTGTGATTCGAGCTGTTTCTTCTGTGTAAACAATTCCATCGCTTCTTGTTCGACAGATTTACCACTAAATAATTTTTTAAAAATTGGTGGGTTCTTTGCTTCGTGATGAGCGCGGTCTACATCACTTACCGCACTCATCCATCTGGACAAATCCTTTCCCATACTCTCAATGTCACGGCCTATTGAAACGCCTTTTTTAAGTGCGTTAAAAGCACTCCCAGCTATCGCCATTGCACTGACGGGATCAACCATTATACTATCAGCGTAACCACCGTTACAGCCGCTCCTACAACTGCGATTGTTGACACCATGGTTAGGCCCTCGAGCCGCCACATTCTTTTATCCATTGCCTCGAGCTTCTCAACAATTCCTTTGTGTCGCTCTTCGCAAACAGCCTCATGCGCTAACAATTTATCCATTAGTCTTTCTTCTTCTTTGGACGACCTCGCTTTTTAGCAACAGGCTTTTCCTCTTTCTTCGGCCGCAGCTTAGGATTTAAGTCATACAAATGAGCCATAATAACTCTCCACATCATTATAGGAATTTTCTAAAAGGTGTTGATGGTGCGTCTATTGTAAGCTTTGCATCTTCTAATTTTTTAATAATGCTATCAGCTTCATCTCTTACTTTGCGTAAGTTAAGATGATAGCCAGTGACAGGTGCAATCTCAGGATACTCATTGCCCTCATCATCAGTTAGCGTATTGCCTGTTGGTGCATAGATAGTGCCTACCTCATCAACGCCTATAGCCTTGGTGCTATGCAGTATCTTGTTGCCTTCCTCGTCTTCTGAAACAATATCAGTGCGATCAAGAGCAGTAAGCAATGCATCTCTGCTATCTGCTTTTACAAACCAATCGGCCTGTGTTAGCCCTTGTGCTATCTCTTGAGCCTCTTCTGATACGTCAAACTGTACGTCTGAGCTAAATGCGTTTAGTTCGTCATTCATTATCTTAGCCTCTTCAAAAAGTCATCTTTAAGTCTGGATGCGTAATAGTGAAATCTTTGCATAATAAAACTACCAACAGAACCGCTATTGTCATTTCTATGACCTATAGAAAATTCATCTATAACTGTTGGAATAGTAACACTTGTATCTGAGTGACCCTTTACTCCTCCACTTGTTGATCTTTCTATGCGTACATCATTTTGTTTATACCCAAATACATGGTTTGCATTAGTTCCAAAGTCAAAAACAGGTGTTTCATTGTAAGCTATCGTATTTGTACCGCCTGACTTAAGATTTTCATAAAGTTTATTTGTATCTCGAAAAACTACTCTGATAGTATCATTGTTATTTGTTCCATTTGAAAAATCGTAAAGCAAACTAAATTCTGTATCTCCAACAGTTATTAGTTTAGCGTCTATCGTACCTTGGTTTTGGTTATACCCAACAAACGGCAAGTTAGTTGATGCGTAGGTTGGTAGGTACTTTGTAGGCTCTGGTGGATATGGCGTAGCAGACGCACCTTCTTCTATCTGTGCGCCCCATAGATATAGGCCAGATGAGCCGTCACCTGTGTAAACAATTTTACCCGCTGGGTCTACATCTTGGTTGCCTAGTTGAAACCTTACTTCACCAGTTCCAGATGCTAAAGAGGTAGTTGTAACTGTAAATCGATACCAACCATTACCAATATTTGTAATAGTTGATGGTATGTTGGAAAAAGAAAATTCACCATTCTGAGGTATCATTGCCGCATTTTGTTGAACAGAAGAAAATATTCCATTTGTATTTTGGAAAGTTGCTCTTAAATATCTTCTTTCACCAGCATCTTTAACAAAAATACTTGCTGTATATTGTTTGTTTCCAACAGCAGTAAACAATACTTTTAATGAGTGTTGCCCACCGCTTGTGCTTTCTACTAGCTTATCAGCAGTAGTGTTGCCATCAGGTGCAGCTATAACATTTGCGCTTTGTGATGCATTTATAAATGTATGTCCTGATAAATCCTCTGCATCGGTGATAAGCGTAGGTGCTTGCTCTATCTGTGCGCCCCATAAAAACAAACCGCTTGTTCCATCGCCAGAATAACTAGTGGAACCCCCAGACATTAATATAGTTTGAAAAGCCTGACCAGTTGCTGTTTGTGTTGTTGTCACTCCAAATGCAAGTCTATACCAACCATCTCCAACATCTGTTATTGTAGCGTGAGGCTCTCCAATTCCAGCTACAACTGCTGTTTCATTTCCTAAATGGAATGTTGCATTAGCTGAAGAAGATGTAAAAAAGCTGGAACTCATAGCTATATTAAGCTCTTCTCTTTCTGCCGCTTTTGCATATATAGACAACTGGTATCTTGCGGCACTTAATGTAATACTTTGATAAATATAGTGAACACCAGAGATGTTATCTTCCCTAACTTTGTCAGCGGTAGTCAAGCCATCAGGAGAGGTAGTTTGGTCTGTAGCAATATTAGAGTTAGGGCTTGCCCAAGTTGTACTCAAATCTTCTGATTGCAGTATAAGGTTAGTACCTGTTACTGGCCCCATCGTAGCCAAGTCAGCAGAACGTGTTACGGTTGAGCCGCTAGTTGGTATGTAGGATGTAGCAAATGCGCCTTGTTCTAACTGAAANCCCCAAATATATAATCCTTTTGTTGCNTCACCAGCATACGATGTTGTGCCATNATCAGTTATTCTAATTTGAATATTGCCGCTAGTATCCCCTGACTTTGTGGTTAAACCAACATGAAGCCTATACCATCCATTGCCATAAGGCTCAATGTTGCCAAAAGCATTTGTACCACCATCACTAGGGGTAAAAACAGTTACTGACTCTGAAGTTAAGTTAAATGACATAAATATAAAACCAGCACCAAAAAACTCCAATGCACCAGTATCCCTGCCATTTGCTTTTANAAAACATGAAAAACACACAGGAGAATTATCAGTAACAGTNACAGCTTTATNAACTCTATGATTTCCTGTTGCGCTTGTTTCTAATAACGAAATTCCTGTTGTAGTTCCGTTAGGAGATAACACTTGATTGGCTGTTTGAGTTACATTGTCAGAAGTAAAATAACTGTTAGATTCACTATCCGTAACCAGATTCACCCTTTGCTCTTCAATCAGCAAACCATTCTGCGTAGCACCGCCACCGTAGTATGGCAGTCCTTCTGTTTTGACGTAAGTACCAACAGATGAGCCTACCTCTAACTGTGCGCCCCAAATATATAAGCCTTGTTCACCTGACCAACTTTGTCCGCCACCACCTCCAAGTAGGAAAGACAGTTCCAAATAATCTTCTGTGACTTGCCCTACAAAAGCAGTTACATCAAATCTTGTCCATTCTGTTGTAGATATATTTGTTTGGTTGTTACTTGATATAAAGGTTCTTGTGTTGGTTGATTTGTTATACCTATAAACTTGATAGCTAAACGATGTTAATTCTTTACCCTTAACGTAAATACTAGCAATATGTGCATTACCTTTATTTATATTTGGTCTATATTTAATTGAACAAAAACCAGAAACAGGGTCTGTTGCTGAAAGATAGTCAGCAGTGGTATCTCCATTAGGGTCAGCTATTTGATTAACAGTTACTTGCGTTGAAGTAGCATTAAAATTATTTATTTGCCAACCAACATACTGGTTTCTGTTTGAAAAGTCTTCTGAGTAAGGAATCAAATTTTGCGCTTGGTTAGCACTCAGGAAATACCCAGCCTCATGGTCGAGCCTTGCACCATAGACAGCCGCAGTAGTGGTTTTAATGTATGGATTGCCAACAGGCACAAACTTGTGTTGGCTTAACTGAATACCCCAAGCGTGTAAACCTGACGAACCATCTCCTGTGTAACTATCTCCACCCGAAAACACTACACTACCAGCATTAAGGTGAAGCCTTACTTGCGCTGTTGTGTTGCTTGAGTGAGAAAGAAATGTTACTTGAACACGCCTCCAACTATTGCCTACATCCTCAATGGATGCTGAGATTATATTACTAGAGTCTTCTAAAGACACATTTGTTAAATCAAAATGGGCTGTAAATATAGTTGTATTGTCTATCCTTATAAGAACCCAATCTCTCTCATCTGCTTTAAAATATCCAGAAACAGTAATGTTAGTAGATATTGGTACAGTTATATTTTGAAAAACAAGATGAGTAGATGTTGATGTATTTTCTACTATTTTATCTGCTGTTGTTGTACCATCAGGTGCAGTAATGTCGTTAGTAGTAACGCTTGCGTTTGTTGTACCCCATGTTGTACTCAAATCTTCTGACTGTAATATAAGATTATGCGGTGCGTACTTAACCAGTCCATCAGCATCTGTAAAAGTAGCATTAGAAGCTCGGCTAAAATCAATCGCATCATCAGGTGCGGCATTAGCACCTATGCTTGCTTGGTCAAAATTAAGCTGTAAGTCAGGCGAAGGTATAGGCTCTAATTTGCTTTTTTTACCTAATGATCCAACCGCTAAAAGCATAAATCTAGCTCATTTCTGTTACAAAAAGAGTTCCGTCTGTACTGCTTCTAATCCCTGCACATTTCTGCCCTGCGTCCACTTTAAAATATTCAGCTTGTTTAGCACCAATAAATGTGCTCGATGTTGTGGCCGTTGGAGATGCAGCAAAAACAATATGACAATCTTCAGTCGCTATAATCCGCACTACAGTTGTCCCAGATGCAAAGGCATTTGACGTTGCGGCACTACTCGAGGCTGTAGACACTGTTTGTGTAGTGCCAGGTGCGAGTGCTTGTATCGTTTCACTTAAGTTAAATGACCTGGCTAATTCTGTACTCATTTGACTCTCCTGTGTTTTAGGTCTTTATAATATAGTTAAGGATGATCGTAGGCTGTACGTTATTGTGTGCTTCTGATGCGTCTGCTGATGCTACAGCAGAAATGCTTACATTAATCATAGATGTATTGTTTGACGCATTGTTTCCTTGAAAGGCACTTTCCCCAGTATCAACACCTGTGGTAGAAGTACCCCCACCTGTCACAGCTTCTAAACTTGCACTAACGCCATGTGTATGGCCTACTAAACCTGACTGTGCGCTTGTTAATGTATGCGATTCAGTACCACCAGTATCACCTAATGTATCACCATTTAAACCACCAGTTACGGCATCTGTAAGTCTGTTTGCACTAGACCCAGACATATCATCTTTACCAGCAACTACACGACCTTGTAAGTCAGGTAGATTAAATGTAGATGAACCATCGCCTACACCATACGTAGTCCCAACAACTGCAAACAAATCAGAATAAGTTGTGCGACTTACAGCTTGACCACCGCACAATAAAAATCCGGTCGGAGCAGATGAACCAGCATAGGGCATTACCATACCACTGAGAAAACTAGTACCTAATGAAGCGTAAGAGAAAGAGCCATCGCCATCACTTTGCACCACCTGACCAGAACTGCCATTCCCAGATATATTGAGTTCACTTGCTGTTACTGCATTGGCATCTATCTGTGATGAGCCTACTGTGCTGAGAGTTGACAAGGAACCGAGCCCAAGAGTTGTTCGAGCTGTAGCCGCATCAGAGTCATCAATTAAAGTTTGACCATAACTCGACACAACAACTGTGCTTGTTGTACCAGCGGTCGCTATGGGCTCGCCAGAAGAACCAAAAGCTAGGTATTTATTCGCTCTATCTGTGACGGTAGGGAGCTGCATACTAATGTTTGTTGGGTCAGTGACGTTGCCTAATATGGCCCGGTCTACTCTCTCTGATATTTGCTGGTCAAATATTACTCCGGAGTCTAGCTGCTCATTTAAACTTGATGCAGTTAAATCACCGGCTGTTACAAAATCCGTTGTCCTCTCAATATTTCTTGAGCCTATAATCGTAACAGTATTGGAAGCAGAAGGAGTGTTAGGCACGTTGGTAGTGCCGGTGTTAAGACTTACAGAACCAGTACCATTTGCATTTATGGTAACTGTGTAATCAGTCGATAGAGTAAGCAATGTAGTATCTAGTAATACGTTTACATCTGTTGTCGCAATAATTTCAAACGTAAATGCGTAAGGTCCAGTCCCTGCGCTGCCGCTCAAAACCACCCTTCGTGCCACTGCATTTATATTATAATTAGCCATAATATAACTAACGCTCCTTTTGGCTGTTGTAACATACGCCTAAATTTTTTTCCATGCCACTTACCTACCTGTTACACCCACGATGTTAGGGGCTCGAGCTGGTGATGTATCCCCAGGCCGCCACCAATATTCCTGGTTATATTCTCTTATTCTCTGTCTCTCGAGCCTTCGGAATCTTGTGTTAGCTTCTGGGTCTGTCATTAGCCTGAGCTGATCTATAACCAGCCTTTCAATAGCTAGCCTCAAATAGAAGGTAGAGGCCCCGGGTACGTTTCTTCCAAAAAAATTGATTGTCTCTCTGCCGAAGTTTGTTTTTTTGCCTTGCGCTAATTCTTGTAGGTTTCCAATTGTGAGCTTCCTTAAATCATTTAGAAAACCAATCCGAGGTCCAGACACAGTTTCACCTAATCCACCACCGACCCTATTTACATTAGAAAACAATAGGTCACCGAATATGCCCAGGCCACCGCTTGAAAGTAGTGCAAATCCCCAAAACCTTACATCGTCTATTGGTAGCGGGTCGCGCCCTTTAGTCATCTCTCTAACTTGAATGGATAAAGCAGCCATCGCAGTTGACGTAATTAAAAGATCGGCTGCTATTTCAGCTTTACGTCTATTGGACTTTTGATAAATAGCTGCTTGAATGTTATTAAGATAGAATGTAACCGGAAAGTTTTTAAACATAGCAAATGAGCGTAAAAGCTCTCCACCCGCAGTTCCAGCTCTACTGTTACCAACTAAGAATGTTCTAGCTCTTACAGAAGCTGTCGGCACTGCCAGGTTAGTCATGCCCTGGACCATTTCTAGCATTTTAAATGCAAGCTCTCTGTCTGTCTCTAGCATTTCATCTGGCCGTAGAAACTTTGCGCCTTTGAAATCATACTGCTCAAAGCTCGCCATTTTAGACCAATCAGCCTCGGTAATTCCAAATCTACCTAATGTTTCCTTAAACTCAGG
>JGI24003J15210_10000136_pt1 | contig 29465 bp, 33 predicted proteins | sample LinPmetageLP28_FD_15210 | JGI IMG/M metagenome (IMG submission 15210)
GATGAGGTTGCCTATCACTGTGCTATGCAAGTGGCTGGTGATTGTACTCGTGAGCTTGTTCGTTTGGGTGCCGAACTTGACCGGGATCTTCCCGTCTAAACAACAACTGAAAGGAATGAACATGTGTGACTATGAAGTGAAGAAGGTCGGCCCACTGTGGGTCGTCATCAACCTGTCAATAGATGAACCTGTGCCGGGGATGACTGACTACAGGAACCGCAAGTCTGCTGAAGATGCAGCGGACAATCTCAATGACGCACAAGATGCGTGGCTTGATGTGTTCGAGGGCAAGGATGCCGTGCGCCCTGTACTCAAGATGGGTGAGTGGAGCTGATGGAGGATAAGAAACAGTACCAGATCGGCAAGATAGGACTGTCAGGATCTCGTCATTGGGTTGTCGTTGACAACCATGATGATTTCAAGGTGGTATTCAGGACTGACTCTGATGACATCGAGGACTCAAACAAGGTTGTCAGGGCTTCGGTCAATCTGAACATGGGTTCTCGTCCAGAAGACCTGCGACCTGATGGGTTGTTGGGATGGCAGCATCAAGCACGAAGGAGACATACATAATGATAGTAACTACAGTGGCAGCACTATTGCTGTCGATGACCCCACTTCACAAGGCCATCCATCAAGTAGAATCCTCGGGTCGTACTGGCTCGGGGATTGTTGGTGATGGGGGCAACGCCATCGGTCCCTTGCAGATCTGGAAAGCATGCTGGACTGATGCCGTGCAGTACGATCCATCCATTGGTGGTACGTATCAAGACTGCAATGACCTTGAGTATTCGTGTAAGATCTTTGATGCCTACGTGGCCCGGTATGCAACCGAACGTAGGTTGAAGCGTGTACCTACCGATGAGGATCGGGCACGTATCTGGAACGGTGGACCGAATGGGTACAAGAAGAAGGCCACCATTAAATACTGGAAGAAAGTAAAGGAGCAACTCGATGACTGAAGTAATGACTCAAGTAAGAGTATGGGATGATGGCAGCCAGTCATGGGAAAGTGGCTGGCTGTTGGTGTCTACTGATGAAGAGGCAGGTACTGCTGTGGTCAAGGAAGAACATGAAGTCCTTCCTGAAACACGTACCGTTGACTGGCATGACTTCACAACTATTGAAAGGACTGACTGATGATTGAGATGACTGAACTACAGGAGAAACAACTCGACGTACTCAAGCAGCGATGGGACAACGTGGGTGAACCATACTCACTGCCATGTGATGACTGTGTGATGGTCGAGGTGAGTAGCAACAGCACAGGTATGAAGATGACTCTCGGTATTGAGACCGATGGTCACTGTCACTCTTGAAAGGAGACAACGATGATTGACGAAGACTGGGATTGGATCCTCGCTGATGGTGAGGACATTGAAGATGCATTGGCTCAACTGAATGGAGACAACGATGACTAAAGGACCAACAAGAGAACAGAAACTTGCGGCATGTTCACACTACGATACTGAGGCATTTGATAATGCTGAGTGGGATTACAGATGCCCAACCCCTCCTGTCTCTAATGCTAACTGGCGGGCTGAAGACTGGATGAACTGGGTTGATGGTCAAGGTAGCTGGTTCAGAACAACCACAGATGCCTTCCCTCAGGGCCGCTTCGAGGGCATTGTCAACTTCACTGATGGTGAACAGATCACTGCACTGTATAAGTTCAGGAAGGATGCCTGCCTCAAGAACATGGTACGCAAGTACCCAAATGCTTCTGAGTATGAGGTTGTTGAGCATCCGGGTGATTTGAAAGGCCCATGTAAGTTGACCCGGTACAGGTACGAGCTAGTAAAGGTGTACGATGAGTGACCGATGATGTATGGGAACAACTGAAGACGTTCTCATTTTGGTGGGCCAAGCAGCAACTACCCAAGTTCAAGCATTGGTCCTACCATGAACTTGTCAATGAGGTGATCGTTGGATACTTTGCTATCCGTCACCGTCATGATCCATCGCGTGGCAACATCAACAGTTTCCTCAAGGCATCTATCTGGGATGTTGTGTACCGTAGCTATGCTGAACAGAGGGACATTCAGATCACTCGTCTTGGTCAGAGGCATGGCAAGAGCGTGCCTAGAAAGTACACTCAACGTCTTTACTTTACCGATGAGTTACCTGAATCCACCTATGAGTATGAAGATGAACCCGACACTGTGCTTCCTGAAATACCACAGGAATACAGAGAGATCACTGACCTATTACAGCGTGGTCTAACACAGCGTCAGGTTGCATGCTCACTGGGTGTCACTGAGTCACGTATCTCTCAACGCATGAGAGAACTTAGAAAGGAATTGAATGGAGAAAATAACTGACGTTGAAGTTGCCCTTGCCTTCAAGAGAATTGAGATCAGTAAACACTTGAGAGAGTTCAAGAGATTACAGAAGGAAGAACATCCCAAGTGTGCGTATGTAAAGAGGACTGTGCTGCTACTCAATGAGGAGGCGGTAGCACTGCAAGAATTGATTAACCAAGCTGAAAGGAAATAACAATGAGACTCAACACCCTCCCTCAACTAGGGGGAGTGGAGTTGTGGCGAGGGGCTTCCGTCATTGACGGGAGTCCTATTGTTTATATAGCCACGCTCTCCTCCTCCAACCGTAAGACAGGCAACATGATTCAGACTTGGATACTCCGACAAGACGTGTCACCTGTTGATGCCGTCAAGACTGGAGCAGATGAGTCTATCTGTGGCAACTGTATTCACCGGGCACAGGATGGACAACGGCGTTCATGCTATGTCAATGTAGGTCAAGCACCCCGTGCTATCTGGAAGTCATGGACCGAGGGTAAGTACCAGAAGGTAGACCCTCTTGACTTCGGTGCCTTCTATCACACTCACCGATCAATCAGGCTTGGTGCCTACGGTGATCCCGCTGCTGTCCCCTTCCAAGTCACTGACTCATTCATGGATTTCAAATGGCTTACCCGCACTGGATACACACATCAGTGGGAGTGGTGCGATGAGGAGTGGAGTGCCTATGTCATGGCATCAGTAGACAACCTAACCCAGAAGGAGGAAGCTAACTACATGGGCTACAGGACTTTCCGTGTTGGTGGTCCTGACGATGAGCCTACAAGTGACGAGCTTCTATGTTTGGCAGAGTCACATAACCTTCAGTGTCATGACTGTGGGCTGTGTTGCGGTGCCAAGAAAAAGTCAAAGAATATATTTATTAAAGCACACGGCAGTGGTGCTTCCAACTACACTGTCAAACTAAAAAGTCTTAATTGAAAGGAAGACTCAAATGGTTTCAACTATTCCCGTTCCGACTAATAACGTCATGGGTTCATGGGGCAAGGCATACACTACCGAGCAGGTCAGTCGCCTTGCGCCTCCCCCGGTCACCGATACTCACAAGCCTAGAGACCACCACCGTCTGTTCGACATGGTGTCCAATGCCCTTGGCCGTGCTGACTATGAACACTCAGAGCCAATGCACTACGTGGGCAACGGCAAGGTCAATGGTCAAGAAGCGCCTGCAAAGTTCATGACCGTGATGAATATCAGGCACACCTCAGTCACTGATGAGGTTGGTGGCATGACTATGAATCGTCAGGTGTTCATTCAGAACAGCTACGACAAGTCCATGTCCATCCAGTTGATCACTGGTATCGAGGTGTGTATCTGTTCCAATGGTCTCACATTCGGTCAGGTCGAGGGTACTATTCGACGCAAGCAGACCAAGAATGTTGAGGATGATATCTACAAGATTGTCTATGGTGGTGTGGATCAGTTGCTTGGTCAGTTCCAGACTCAGGAGGAGCAAGTCCAGTCGCTCCAACAAACTGAGATGACCAACCGCATGGCTGACCACATCATCATGGACAGTATGAGGGCTGGTGTAATCAACCCTGCCGGTGTCAAAGATGTGTGGGATAAGTGGGATAATCCCAACTACAGTGAGTACAAGGAACGCAATGCGTGGTCCCTTGTCAACGCATTCACTGAGCGCGGCAGAGGTCGCAGCATCTTCCAACGCCACGGGAGCAACAACAGATTGCTCGAAATTGTCAAGGATTATGCCCCTGAAGCATCACCCAAGACAATCACATCAGGTTATGATGATGACGTTGATCAGGTTAGACCTGTCTCCTCCGACTTCTGATCAACCAAATCTCTACATCTCCCTTTCAGTTGGCCCCCGTATCGGAAACCCCCTCCGATGCGGGGGCTTTTATTACATAAGGAAACAACTATGAAACCCAATGAAACTATGCAGAGAATGTTGGACTGCTTCAAGCGTGAACAAGTGATGCGATCCAAGGCCCGTGAGTTTACTAAGTCATGGAGAGAACTGAGTGGTACTGAGTTTGCTGAGTGGATTGCAATCGCACTCGACCGTGATGATGATCTTGATGAGTTCCTTGAACTGATGACTCATGCGATTGACAAGGTGAGACAATAGTTTATGCTCAGTAATTGATTGGAGGTAGATATGACTATCAAGGTGAGAGGTACATCGTTCCAAGTGGACTTTGTACATAGGGGTGTTCGCTATCGACGCAGCAGACCCACGATGCAGGAGGCTAAGGACTGTGAGATACATGCCAAGGCCAACCTGTTGCAGGGACTTGATCCCTTCCCTAATGAGACTCCTAAGGAGGAGACAAAGCAGGGTAAATGTTTTGGTGAGGTATCCCAACAAGTGTATGACCTAGTGTGGTCTAAGCAGAAGGATGCTCGCAACGCTAAGAATAGGATGATGCAAGTCAGGGATGATCTAGGTAATGAGACGTTGTTGTCATCAATCACCACCGACATCCTTGATCAGTACACCATCCAGCTTGAACGCTCTGGTAATTCTCCGGGCACCATCAACAGGAAGCTGTCCGTAGTATCCAAGGTACTCAAGCATTCTTATCGGCGTGAGGATCTGGATCGTTTGCCATACATCCCTCGTCAGGGTGAGCCACCATCTCGTTTCAGGTGGTACACCGAAGAGGAACAGCGGTTGATCCTTGAGGAATGTAAGCTCAACAACAACCCCGAGTTCTTTAGGTTGATTGTCATCCTGTTTGATACCGGGATGCGTATCAGTGAGGCTCTCGGTCTTACTCATGACAACATCTTGTTCGATGAGAAGTTGATTGTTCTTCATGAGGGTGAGACCAAGAACGATGGAGCTAGGTCAATACCCATGACCACCCGTGTCCACCGTCTACTCAGTCAGGTGGATACAAACAATTGGTTCTTCAGTATGAACTACGATGCAGCTTGTAAGGAGTGGCATGGGGTTCGATCAAGGATCGGTATGGGTAAGGGCGACATCCTCCATGCCATGAGGCATACCTTCTGCTCTCGTCTGAGCCAGAATGGTACGGACCTCAGGACAATACAGGAGTTGGCAGGTCACAAAGACCTTTCAACTACACAGAGGTACACCCACCTTAATACTCGCAAGCTCAAGGTTGACATTGAGAAGCTAGAGGCTTGCACTAACATTGAAGATTTGATACCGTGTGACACGAAGGCTGCTTGTGACACGGAACGTGACAGGAGCAGCAGTTGAAACAATCAGATTTAGAACAAGAAATGCTGGATCGTGGGCGAGAGAGATATCGCTCTAAGGTATCTCGTGCCACTGAGTTAGGTATCGAGTCCACTCACCCAGCCGGACAACAACTATTACAACACAGCGTTGTTGCCCTGACTGAACACTTCGAGGATTGGATACACCATGCTCGGACTTCATCAGGACGGCAGCACCGTGTCCTTCCTCTCGTTGAACAGGTGTCTCCTAAGGTAGCGGCAGCACTGACAGCCCGTGCTACCCTCGACTGCATCTCTCAGGGTAGGAAGCTCAACACCACAGCGGCAACCATCGGCGGTCTCATTGAGGATGAGGCCAAGTATGTGCTACTCAAGGATGAGTACACTGAACTATGGGCACAGATGAACAGGGTTCTTGACCGATACAAGTCAGCCAAGAACAAGGCCAAGTTCATTAACAAGACACTCAGGTTCCACGACATCGTCTTGCCACGCTGGACAACAGACGAGAGGATAAGGGTTGGAGTTGTGTGTCTTGAGTTGATGCGGCAGTCCACAGGATTGATTGAGATTGTTGCCCGCAAAGATCAGCATGGTAAATCACTTCAATGGGTTCAGCCCTCGGATGATCTACGTGCATGGTTAAAGGGTGCCCATGCTCACTTGGAGATGCTCAATCCAGTGCAACTTCCCATGTGTGTAGAGCCACTGCCGTGGACGAACGTGTTCATCGGCGGCTATCAATCTGATGTCATCAGGAGGCGGCCTTTACTCAAGACAACGGACAAGACTCACCTTGACACAGCGGCAGTTGCGGAAATGCCTAAGGTTTACCGGGCTATCAATGCACTCCAGTCAACACCCTTTAAGGTCAATGACTTTGTTATGAATACGATGGAGCATTGCTGGACCCGTGGACTTGAGGTTGACGGACTTGTCAGCTCTGATGATGAGCCGCTGCCTGCCAAGCCCCATGACATCAAGACCAATGCTGAGTCACGCAAGGCATGGAGACGTAGTGCAGCCCGTCAACACTTTGAGAATGAACGTAAGCAATCTAAGAGGCTACATGCTCTGAGAGTGTTGAGCCTTACAAAGAAATTTTCTGGCCAAAAATTTTACCAGCCAATGAGTATGGACTTCCGGGGTAGAGGGTATTACCAGCCCCACTTCCTTAACCCTCAAGGTCCATCCTTTGTCAAGTCCTGCTTCCTGTTCCACAACCCACAACGCATGACTGATGTTGGTGTCCAGTGGTTGTGCATTCACATTGCCAACTGCTACGGCCATGACAAGCTGTCGTATTCAGACAGGATCAAGTGGACTGAACAGAACAAGAAGATGATCATGCGTATCGGAAAGGATCCGATAGGCTGCATGGAATGGACTAAGGCAGATGATCCTTGGCTGTTCTTAGCCGCATGCAATGAGTTCTACAAGATGTCAACGACATCAAACTTCTACACTCACTTGCCTATTGGTATTGATGCAACCAACCAAGGCTTGCAGATATACGCCATCGTACTCAGAGATATCGAGAGCGCACTGGCAACCAACTGCATGCCATGTGGCTCACCTAATGATGTCTATCAGCAAGTGTGTGATCAGGTATACAAACTGATTGAGAATGACAACAGTGAGTATGCAAGAGGCTGGCGCAAGTTCGGACTCACCCGTAAGACTACCAAGCGTAGCACCATGACCCTCCCGTATGGTTCAACGTTCTTTGCGTGTAAGCAGTACACTGCTGAGTGGTTCTATAGTGAAGTTGCTAAGGGTAGAGAGAACCCCTTCGGTGAGGAGACCTACACTCCATGCAACTGGTTGGCTGAAAGAATATGGGAAGCCATCAGCATGTCCGTTAAGGCAGCACGTCAAGGCATGGACTGGCTTCAGTCGGTCGCCGCCATCTGTATAGACAACGGCGTTGTGCCTCAATGGACTACACCTCTCGGTCTTCCAGTACGAATGCATTATGAGAAGCAGTCACATCTCAACATCAAGACCAATGTCTTTGGTGTGATTAGGCAGACAAGAATTCGTAAGGATAGTGGTGACCCATCAAAACGAAAGTCAGTCAACTCAATGGCACCTAACTGGGTACATAGTTATGATGGCATAGGTGGACTGCTTGGTGAGTCAGTCAATCTTGCACTCGACCATGGTGTCCATGACTTCATGGCTATTCATGATGACTATGAGACACACGCACCACACGTTGCCACCATGGCAGCAGCAGCAAGACAAGCAACAGTAAATATATTTTCAGGAAATGCATTAGCAGATACTCATCGTGAGATGTCTGTTTTGTTACCATCTGGGGTGGACCTACCAGAGCCACCACCTCAGGGCGATCTAGATGTATCGCAAGTTCTAAAGGCTCAGTATTACTTTTCATGAAAGGGCTATAACAATGGCACAGAAAAACTATACAACTCCACAGGGCACAGCTATCTGGCCGAAGATCTCTAAGCCAGAGACTAAGTTTGATGCTGAAGGTGTCTACGAAACTCAGCTTCAACTTGGTGCTGAAGAGGGTGCGATCTTCCTGTCGAAGCTGGAAAAGAACCTTGAAGAATGGCACGACTCTGAACAGAAGAGAGTGGGCAAAAGCATTCAGAAGTATGCACTTCCTCACAAGAAGGACATGACCCAAGAGGGTGAAGAGACTGGTGATCATCTCTTCAAGTTCAAGCTCAAGGCCATGGCGGGTAAGCCGGGTAACAAGTGGGAACAGAAGCCAAAGATCTTTGATAGTGCTGGTACTCCGATCAAGTCAGAAGACATCTCTATCGGCAGCGGCAGCACGATCCGTATCGGCTTCAGTATTCACAAGTGGTTTAGCCCCTCACTTGGATGCGGTCTGTCTCTTCAACTCAAGAGTGTTGTGGTTGATGAGCTTGTTGAGTTTGGTGGTGACTCATTCGATAGCTTTGGGTTTGACAAGAGTGAAGGTGGCTTTGTCCACACAGCAAGTGATGACACCAAAGTGAGTGAAACGTTTGAAGAAGGTAACAGCGACTTTTAAGTACACTCTTCCTGTGGTGCCTGTCCCTGCCTCAAGACCTAGAGTCACCCGGCGTGGACATGTGTACTATGGCAAGAATTACAGCAAGTTCCGCGCTGAGGCGGCAGCAATACTAGGAGCATGGGACGCGCCCTGTATGCTGCCCCTCACCGGAACGCTGCACCTTGATGTAACTTTCTATTGCCCCCGACCAAAGACAACCAAGCGGCTGTCACCTCGTGGGGACATAGATAACTTTCAGAAGACACTTGATGTCTTCAACGAGGTCTTGTGGAGAGACGATGACCAAATAGTTTCTGTACTCGCCAAGAAGGAGTACAGCGATCAACCAAGAATTGAACTGGAGGTAACTGAATATGGCTGAGTTCGTTCGACACGAGCCATGCGAGAGATGCGGAAGTAGTGATAACCTAGCTGTGTATGCAGATGATTCAACTTATTGCTTTACTCCGGGCTGCACAAACCGGAGTAAGGGAGATGGTTCCTATGTGCAAAAGGAGACAACTAAAATGGATATGATTGATGTTGATTTTATCCCGTTGACTAAGCGGGGCATCAAGATTGAGACCTGTAAGAAGTGGGGATATGGTTCTTCCACTCACAACAACCAGCCTGTACAGGTGGCGAACTACCGTGACAACAAGGGCATCCTCAAAGCCCAGAAGATCCGCACAGCCAACAAGTCTTTCCGATGGCTTGGTGACTCAAAGGCTGTGAACCTGTTCGGTGAACACCTGTGGGAAACCAATGGTAAACGAGTGATTATATGTGAGGGTGAGATCGACGCACTAAGCGTCAGTCAGATCCTTGACAACAAGTGGCCGGTTGTGTCTATCCCCAACGGTGCATCCTCTGCACCCAAGGCAATAACCAAGAGCCTTGAGTGGCTTGAGACCTTTGACGAGGTGGTTCTTTGCTTTGACCAAGACGATGCGGGTCGTGCAGCGGCCAATGCCTGTGCCCCCTTGATCACTCCCGGTAAGTGCAAGATTGTTCATGGCCTACCCGAGAAGGATCCGAATGACTGCATCATCAAGGGTAAGCACAAGGAACTGAACCAAGCACTCTGGGAAGCCAAGACCTTCCGACCTGATGGTGTTGTCGCAGGCAATGAACTGTGGGACCACATCAACAAGCAGGATACTGGCTGGTGTGTTGAGTATCCTTGGCAGGGGTTCAACGACAACCTCCTCGGTATGCGTGGTGGTGAACTTGTGACCCTTACCGCAGGTACAGGTATCGGTAAGTCATCGGTCTGTCGTGAGCTTGCCTACCAGCTTGTCCTTGATGGTCACAAGGTTGGCTACATTGCGCTTGAGGAATCAGTCAAGAAGACTGCTGAATGCTTGATGGCTCTGCACCTCAACATCCCTTACACCAAGTTCGACGAGGTTCCTGATGAGAAACGCAAGGAAGCATTCGACGAAGTATTGGGTGATGGTAACCTCGTCCTCTATGACCACTGGGGTAGTCAAGATCCTGCCCGTCTCCTTGGTCAGGTCAGGTACATGTGCAAGGCATTGGGATGTAAGTTCATCTTCCTTGACCACCTGAGTATTCTGGTCAGTGCCCTTGAAGAGGGTGACGAGCGGCGCATGATCGACAACACCATGACGAAGCTCCGCCAGTTGGTGGAGGAGACTGATGCTCATTGTGTCCTTGTGTCTCACCTCAAGCGTCCTGATGGGCGAGGACATGAGGAAGGTGCAGCCACTTCACTCAGTCAGTTGCGAGGCTCACATGCAATCGCCCAACTGTCTGATGCTGTGATCGGTTGTGAAAGAAATCAGCAAGATAATCTGGAGGCTCGGAACACAACTATCCGAGTATTGAAGAACAGGTACGCAGGAACCACAGGGGTTTGTTCTACTCTGGAGTTCAACCCTACAACTGGAAGACTTAACGAATACACCAGCCCATTTGAATCGGGCAACTGAGAGGAGAAGTAATTTGTACCAGCTAGTATTTGATATTGAGACCAATGCCATCATGGATTGGGCAGAGCTTAGTGATCTCCATGTAGTCCACTGCATCGCTATCTGTGATGTGGCTAGTCCTGATGTTGTCGATGTCTACTCAGACAGCTATGACAATGGGTGGAAGATTGCAGATGGAATGCACAGGCTCAGTCTTGCTGACCGATTGATCGGCCACAACATCGACAAGTTCGACATCCCGGCACTCAAGAAGATGTACCCATCTATGCCGTTGAGTAACTGTGCCACTGTTGACACCACCCTTGCAGGAAAGATTATGCAGCCCGATGCTATACGCATTGACTTCCAGAATGGTGACATGCCTAAAAAGCTACGTGGCCGATACTCCCTTGAGGCTTGGGGCCACCGGCTTGGACTGTTGAAGGGTGACTTCGGCAAACAGACTGATTGGTCTGAGTTCACTAACGAGATGGCTGAGTATTGTCGGCAGGATGTAAAGGTCAACCTCGCTCTGTGGAATAAGATATCCATCGACTTCAAGCCTGAAGTGTACGCAGTTGAACGTGACTTCAGGGACATCATCCTCGAACAGGAAGCCAACGGTGTCGCGTTTGATGAGCAGGCTGCATATAAGCTGCACTCAGAATTGATTGGTGAGAAGGTAACCATGGAGGCAGATCTTCAAGAAATCTTCCCTGCTCAAGACGAGCCAATGAAGACTCCTCAGTATTACATTGATACTGAAACCAAGGAAAGGTATGCACGTAAGAAGGACGCAACCTATCCAGTACAGAAGCGTCTCAAGGCTGGTCCCCTCCGCCGCCGGGTTGTTCCCTTCAACCCCGGCAGTAGACTTCAGATTGCCAACGCTCTCATCAAGATGTATGGGTGGAAGCCAACTGAGTTGACGGGCGATGGCAGGCCGAAGGTAGATGAGTCAGTCTTGTCATCCCTGCCCTACCCAGAGGCCAAAGTATTGTCGAGGTATCTCACTATCGGCAAGCGCATCGGTCAGCTTAGTGAGGGCCGTGAGTCATGGCTTAGAGCTTCTAGGGATGGACGCATCCATGGGTATGTGAACACCCTTGGTACGATTTCCTCTCGCTGCTCACACTCAAGACCGAACCTTGCTCAGGTGCCTGCTATCGGATCTCTTTGGGGTAAGGAATGCCGTGAACTGTTCAAGCCTTCACCCGGAATGGTGATGGTTGGTTGTGATATGTCGGGCCTTGAGTTGAGATGTCTTGCTCATTACTTGGCTAGGTGGGATGGCGGCGAGTACATCAAGATCTTATTGGAAGGTGACATCCATCAATTCAATGCAGACAAGATGGGCATTGAACGTGGTCCCGGCAAGGGCGTGATGTATGCCACTCTCTATGGAGCTGGTGATGTATTGGTGGGCAAGCTGGTTGGTGGTGGTCGCCGTGAAGGGCGCACTATGAGGACCATGCTTGAAGATGGTATTCCTGCACTCAAGAAGTTGAAGTCAGCCATCGCTAACCGGCTCAAGACTCAGGACTGGCTGCCTGCAATAGATGGCAGGAAGTTACCCATCAGGTCAGAGCATTCAGCACTTAACCTACTCCTACAGTCAGCCGGTAGTATACTGATGAAGAGATCCACTATCATCATGGATGAGTACATCAAACAAAACCAACTCTCAGCAAATCAAATCATGCACGTTCATGATGAGGTACAGTTTGAGGTTTTAGAAAGTGAGGCTGATGATGTCGGAAGGATTGCGGTACAAGCGATGCGTGAGGCCGGTGAACCCTATGAGTTCAGATGTCCTCTCGACGGAGAGTACAAGATCGGATCCAACTGGGCCGAAACCCACTGAGTTGGCTTGGCTTGCTGGCATAGTGGATGGAGAAGGTTATGTCTGCTACAAAGACACGCCAGTTGTTCAGGTTGAAACCGTTACGCCAGAGCTGGCTGATGTGCCCGCCTCAATGTTTGGCGGCAGCGTCATCATCAAACAGCGCAGGGAAGCAAATGTGTACAGGTGGAGTGTGTATGGGGAGAGGGCATTGAATGTTCTTTCGCACATACTTCCTTACCTCACATATAAAAAAGCTCAGGCAGAGATTGTTCTTCATTCTGGTAAGTACCCACCAAAATCAGCCATGAGACAATCAAATATAGACAGGCTTAGTGACCTGAGAAAGAAAAGATATAATGGAGTCGCTTGATTACATACCAACAACCTCACTATTAAAAGAGCTGCGAAAAAGGCATGACACCATGGTGTTCCTTGCAGCAAGCAATAGGACGAGCAACGTCGAGGATGTGACGGTTGCATTTGAAGGTCCGTTTCATTCGGTATTGGGTCTTGTTGAATTAGGTAAGTGTGCAGTAATGAATGGAATCAGTAATGACGAAGACAGCTTTAGTGATTGATGGAGACATATTCCTTTGGGAATGTTGTCTATCAGCAGAACAACCATTTGATTGGGGTGATGACCTTTGGACCCTCCATGCAGATGCTCAGGAAATACGTCTTAAACTAGACATTGCCTTTGCCTCTCTCAAGGACAAGTTAAACGCCACCACCATGGCAATTGCACTCACTGGCCCTACCAATTGGAGAAAGGAAGTCCTTCCTACCTACAAGGCCAATCGTAAGAAGACACGCAAACCTGTGGCGTTCTTCGCCATGAAGGAATATGTCAGGGAGACCTACACGACCTTTGAGATACCTACCCTTGAAGCTGATGATGTGTGCGGCCTCCTCATGGGACGACAGTTATGGCAGAGTAAGTTTGAAAGAGTGGTTGTCAGTGCTGATAAAGACCTCCTTCAAATCCCCGGCCTTCACTACAACCCCAACAAGCCGCACGAAGGTATTTCCAAAGTCACTCCTGAAGACGGAACATATAACTTTATGTACCAAGCACTCACGGGTGACGCTGTTGATGGCTACTCAGGCTGTCCCGGTGTTGGACCTAAGACTGCTGAACGCAAGCTCAAGCAAGCTGACCCCAAGGACTACTGGGATATTGTCCTTGAATCCTATGAGGATGCAGGACTCACGTACGAGGATGCTCTGCAACAGGCACGGGTTGCTAAGATCCTGACAACTAAAGATTACAATTTCCAGACAAATGAGGTGATACTATGGGAACCAAAATGAATCGAGATCAACTACTGAGGGCACACCGCCGTCTCTGTGAGAAAGCAGTGTGTCTGATGGAGCAAAAGAACCACGACTACAGTGGGGGCAAGGCGGCTGAAGACCCCTTCCTTAACTTTACTCGGGTAGAGAAACTAGGGATCACAGACACCAAGAGGGGTTTTATGGTGAGGATCACCGATAAGATCTCCCGTCTGATCACCTTCATTGACACTGGTGTGTACAAAGTTCCCGACGAAAAACTGGAGGATACGGTACTTGACCTAATCAACTATGCGATCCTTTTGTATGCATACGTTCAAACAGAGACAGGAAAGGATGAGTATGAGGAAAATTCCAACGGTTGATGAGACCCTCATTGAAGCACTTAATGAGCGTGTTCCAGAGAGATGTCCTGACCCTAGCTGGTCTGAGCGTGAGATCTGGATATATGCAGGCAAGAGGGAGCTTGTCAAACTACTCATCAATGAGTTCACCCTTCAAAAAGATAACCTAGTAAAGGAGTTGTGATATGTGTATTGGCGGATCACCGAGCCTCCCACCACCACCTCCCCCTGTGGCCCCTCCGGCACCACCTGCACCTATTGTGATTGCCCCACCTCCAATGCTCCCACAAATGCCTTCACTGAAGAATGAGCAAGCCCGCGCTATTAACCCCACCCGCAAGCGGCGTGGAAATCAAAGACGTGGCAAAGCAATGTTGAAGATCCCGATGAATACATCAGGTGGAGGTCTGAACGCATAATGCAGACACTTAAAAACACATACCTTAAATGTGCTGGTGAGCGCAACAACTACCTCGAAAGGGGTAGGGATGCCAGTGCATTGACTATTCCTACGATCCTCCCAGAGGAGGGTAAAACTGCAAGCCGCCGCTATGGAACCCCTTACCAGAGCATAGGCGCACGGGGTGTCAACAACTTGTCATCCGCCCTCCTCCTCTCACTCCTGCCCCCGAACGCACCCTTTTTCCGACTTCAGTTGGATGAGCAGACCGAACGGGAGTTGGAAACTCTTGATACCAATATCATTACTGAAGTTGAGGACTCTCTCGCAAGTATTGAGCGATCAATGATGGATGAGATTGAGCGATCTGGTGTACGTACCGGACTCTTTGATGCTGTCCGCCACCTGATCGTCACAGGGAATGCCTTGCTGTATTTCCCTGATGGCGGCAACATGCGTGTGGTACACCTTGATCGTTATGTAGTTAAGAGATGCCCCCTCGGCCATGTGAGGACAGTGGTCCTTATGGAGAGCGTATCTCCCTCAATGCTCCCTGAGGAAGTACGCCCCGCCGTGGGGGATGAAACCTCTTATGATGATCACATTGACCTCTACACCGGGATGTTCACCCGCAACGATGGCAAGGTTGAAGTATTTCAGGAGATTAATGGCGCAGAGATTGAAGGATCTCGTCGCGTCATGGATGCTGATGATGCTCCCTTCATCCCCTTGAGGATGTCTAGAGTTGATGGTGAGAACTATGGACGTGGTTATGTTGAACAATATATGGGTGACCTGCAATCTCTTGAAGGCTTGACTAAGGCTATCGTTGAGGGCAGTGCAGCAGCGGCCAAGATCCTATTCTTGGTGAACCCAAACGGAACAACTAGGGCACGGACACTTAGTGAATCCCCAAATGGTGCTATTAGAGAAGGATCAGCCAATGATGTCAGTGTGCTTCAAAGTGGTAAAGCTGCGGATTTCTCTGTTGCACTCAACACCATGCGAGACATTCAAGAGCGTCTCGCGTATGCATTTCTGCTGGTTGAAGGATCAATACGTAATGCAGATCGAGTTACGGCAGAAGAAGTCAGGCTAGTCACCCAAGCAGTCGAGAGACAGTTGGGTGGTATTTACAGTATTCTTAGTCGTGAATTGAGTTTGCCCTTGGTGAACTTGGTCATGAACAAGATGAAGTCTGAAGGTTCACTACCAAAGATCCCACAAGATAAGATTAAACCAGTGATCATTACAGGTATTGAAGCCCTCGGGCGAGGTAATGACCTCAACCGACTTGATACATACTTAGCAGGAATCGGCCAGATCCTCGGTCCCGAGGTGCTTCAAACCTACGTTGATGTCAGTGAATATCTAAAACGTAGGGCCATGGCACTAGGTATTGATACAAAGGGTCTGGTACGATCAAACGAAGAATTGGCCGAGCTACAGCAACAGCAGCAGACGGCTCAACAACAACAAATGATGGCTCAACAAATGGCTCCTCAAATGATGGAGCAGACTCAAGGAGAATAAATGTCCGATTATCAGAAGGTAGAAATTCAGGGAGAAGTAGCTCCCGCAATGAACCCAGAACAGGCTGCAAGTATTGAGCAGGAAGCCGCGCCGGAAGTCACGACCCCAGAAGTTACCCCTCAACGACCCGAGTGGTTACCTGAGAAGTTCGAGACACCGGAGGCAATGGCCTTTGCATACAAGCAACTTGAACAGGAGTTCTCAAAGTCAACTACACCAGAGACTGAAGAACCAGTCCAGACATCTGGAATTGGTGCCGACACCTTTGCCGCCCTTTCAGAAGAGTTTGACCAAACGGGTGATGTGTCAGAAATGTCTCGCCAAAAACTGGCGGAGTCTGGCATCCCTCGTGAATTCATTGATGAGTATGTCCAAGGCCAAAAGCAGATGGCTGAATCAGCTATTGCTGAGGTGTATCAGACTGTAGGTGGTGAAGAAAAGTACAAGCAGATGCTTACTTGGGCTTCTCAGACCATGAGTGAAGATCAAATTGATCTGTTCAACGAGATGGTTGCGGGATCAAAACAAGAAATGATGATGGTAATCAACGGGCTTCATGCACAGTACATTCAGTCTGGTGCAAACATACCCACAACTCCCCTTGTACAGGGTGAGACATCATCCTCAATGGCTAGTGGTGCAGCATACCAATCACGGGCACAATTGACTGAAGCCATTGGTAACCCGCTATATAAGAAAGACCCGGCTTATCGTGAAGAGGTCTACCGCAAACTGCAAAACTCTAACGTCATCTAGGAGATTCTAAGGTGGAAAATAAACCCGGTATTAAAACAACAGAATTCTGGCTCAGTGCCACTGCCGCAATTGTAGGTACACTTGTAGCCGCTGATGTCATCCCAACAGAGGGACCATGGCTACAGGTTGTTGGACTTGTGTCTGCTGCCCTTGTAGCTCTTGGTTACACAGGAGCGCGTCTCAACCTTAAAGGTAAAGAGGCTGAGTCTGCTCAGTATGAGGATGACTCTAAGTGAATGGAAGGGGTCCACATGTATGCAGCTATTTCAGCCATCATCATTGCGATCCTCACTCCATTTATTGAATTACTACGTGAACACAAAACGACTGCTACTGACGTTGTCCCTAATCCTAAGCGCAGTGCTTGGGATGAACGGGTGCGGAAGTTCAAGAGTCGTATTCGTGGATGAGTCCGATGGACTTGTCCGCTTAGGCTCCGATGTTCGGGGCCATGTATGGTATTGGAATGGTTCCACATGGGAACTGTCCTCTAATCCTGTCAAGCTGCCCGAGGGGTGGTACGCAGGATCAATCGGTGCTGAAGAAGAACCAGATAACTCTGGCCCTGCTGCGGTGGGACAACCTTAGAATTCTCAACTTACTCAGCCCAGTCAACTATTAACTTTTAATTACAAAGGATCAAGAACATGTCTGACGGAAGACTTTTCTTTGACCCGGTTACATCACGACTGGGTCAACAGAACCTTGCAGGAGATGCCAATGCATTGTTCCTGAAGGTTTTCAGTGGAGAGATTCTCCAAGTTTTTGAGGAAGCTAACATGATGCTGCCTCTTACCAGTACTCGTAACATCAGCAGCGGCAAGACGGCAACGTTCCCCGTGGTCGGTGTCGCAAGTGCCAAGTATCACACTCCCGGTGAGTCAATCCTGACTGCTGGTACGGATACTACGAGTACTCCTGATGCAATCGCTGATGTGAGTAAGTACCTGTCTGCTATCAAGCACACTGAACGTACTATCTCAATTGATGGAATGCTTGTCTCAAGTGCCTTCATCCATGATATTGATGAGGCCAAGAACCACTGGGATGTTAGGTCCGCCTACAGCACCCAGATTGGGCGTGAGCTTGCTTACACCACCGATAAGGCTCTTATCAGGACTGTCATTGCAGGGGCGCGAGAAAGTACTGACCGCTTCGGTGGAAGTGATGCCAAGTTCCTTGGTGCCACGGTTGATACTGCTGGAAGTAATAATGCGTATACCGCTGAAGAGCTTATTGATGCTGTCGCCTCAGTCGCTCAGAAGATGGATGAAGCTAACGTTCCTGCTGAAGGTCGTTACTGCATTCTCAACCCTGAACATTACTACCTGCTGGTGAAGAGTGGCAATGCAGCCATTAACTCCGACTTCGGTGGTATGGGTTCGATCGCTACTGGTGAAGTGGCTCAGATTTCTGGCCTCCGACTCATGAAGTCAAACCACATCCCATCAGCAAATGAGTCATCGACTCAGGATGGTCTCTTCGGCGATAACCTCATCAACAACGACCTGTTTGGATCAAACACCGGATACTCTGGTGCGAACTTCAGTAACACTGTTGGTGTGGCATTCCAGACAGAGGGCGTGGGAACTGTTAAGCTCCTCGATCTATCTGTTGAATCCGAGTATCAGATGGATCGCCTCGGCACCCTGATGATGGCTAAGTACGCAATGGGACACGGTATTCTGCGAGAAGAATGCTGCTTTGAGATTTCCAAGTAATCTCATAGTAAAAAGACCTTGAGTCTCCCTTTCGGGGCGGTCCACCTTCGGGTGGGCCGTCCTATTTTCTTTTAGGAGTAAACATGCCAACTAAAACGACTGAACTAGAAGCGGTCAACACCATCCTTTCATCAGTAGGTGAACCACCCATTGTCAGCCTGACTGGTAATCAGGGTGCAGACGCAACGATTGCCCGAAACATTCTCACAGAGATTTCTAGAGAAGTTCAGAGTCAAGGATGGCATTTCAATACTCTTTATGACCAGACGCTTTCCCCCAATACATCAAATGAGATTACTCTTGCTGATGAAGTATTGAGAGTAGACAACTACACAGGTCGTTCAGGGTCTACCACTATTGGTGGTCTCTCTGAAGACCGATCTGTTGTCCAGCGAGGTGACAGATTGTTTGACAAGACCCACAACACATTCACCTTCAACTCATCTATCCAGATGACTGTTGTGTACCTCTATGACTTTGAGGAAATGCCTGAGCCTGCTCGTCGCTATGTCACAATCAAAGCCTCTCGCGTCTTCCAAGACCGAATGGTTGGATCTCAGAAGTCTCACATGTTCACCATGCAAGACGAAATGAGATGCATGTCTACTCTCAAAGAGTTTGAGGGCGATACCGCTGACAGAAGCATCTTTGACAACAATGACGTGTTCAACATCGTCAACCGCAAAGGAGCTATGAGAAGGGGTGGTTATTAATGACACTGACAAACAACGATATCCCCAACCTTGTAGGCGGTGTCAGTCAACAGCCTGACTCAATGCGCCTAATCAACCAGTGCGAAGCACAAGAGAACGCTATCTCTAGTCCTGTTGAAGGACTGACCAAGCGACCCCCCACAGAACATATTAAAGAACTTGTTTCTTCTCCCGCCTCAGATCTTTTCATCCACCATGTGAACAGAGACAGCAGTGAACAGTATTTCATTGTGTGTGATGGCGGCAACGATGTGAACACCATCAAAGTGTTTGACATGAATGGTGTAGAGAAAACTATCAACCATGACCCAGAAGGTAATGCCCCTGAAACGGGCTTTGCCTACATGACAACAGCTACTCCCAGCACTTCTTTGAAAGCGGTAACAATTGCTGATGTGACCTTCTTTGTGAACACTGAGAAGACAACAGCGATGGCCTCCACTTTGTCCTCTTACTCAAGAGAGCTTAGTGCCCAACCAAATGAAGCCCTCATTGTGGTAAAGAGATCGCCCGGTACATTCTCTAAGTGTGAGCTGACTCTACGTATGGACAAGGTTGATCTGGCTCTGACTGACGGCACTGATGGCGACTTCGGTTATGGAAGTGATGCTTCAACCGCAGTCGATGCTATCTTTACTGCTGACAGGATTAGGCAGCTTTTTCACAATGGATCATTTAAAACCAAAGACACTGATGGTGACGGTGATATTGATTCAAATGATACGGCAGTCACAACTACATCGTCGGATACCACCTCAAACCTGAATGTTGTCTTCATGACTGCAAACAGACCATTCAATCTGACAGGGTCTGATGGTCAAGGAAACACCATACTGCAAGTGATCAAAGATGAAGTCACTAGCTTTGCTGACCTTCCTCCTATCGCCCAGCACAAAATGGTGATTAAAGTCATCGGTGACCCTGAGTCTAATGTTGATGACTATTATGTCAAATTCCAAACCGATGATGGTCTGGATGGACTGGGCAAAGGTAAGTGGATTGAGACCACAGTAGGAGGAATCAAGAACGTCTTTGATTTCACTACACTTCCTCACATTCTTGTACGCAGTGCTGATGGATCATTCAAATTCACGCAGGCTGATGGACAATTTGATGGCGGTCCTGAATTACCCATTACAAACTTCAAGTTCAGTGCGAGATCCGTAGGCGATCTTGTGACGAACCCCCCTCCAACATTCATTGACAGCAAAATCAATGGCATTGCTTTCTTCAAGAACAGACTTGTTCTTCTATCTGGTGAGAATGTTATCTTGTCTGAGGTAGGCGAATACTTCAACTTCTTCAGGACAACAACCGCCCAGCTATTGGACTCAGCAGTTATTGATGTTGCCGTTGGTGGTACTTCTGTCTCCAACCTTAGACATGCTATCCCCTTCTCTAACAGGCTTATCCTGTTCTCAGACACCTCACAGTTCAGTCTTCAGAGTGAAGGTTTCCTGTCTCCTTTTACAGCTTCAATCACCTCTCAGACTGAGTTTGAGATCACCCCCAGAACAAAGCCTATTGTCTCAGGATCCAACCTGTTCTTTGCTTTCCCTCGTGGGTCATTCAATGGTGTCAAGCAGTTCTACAAAGCCAACGAGATTGACATTCAGTTCGATGCTGTTGAGATCTCTGCCCAAGTTCCAAAGTACATCCAAGGTAATATCAAATCGTTTTCAGCAACAACGCACGAGAACATGCTCATTGCCGTGACCGACACTGATGACACCAGCATGTACTGCTTCACCTACTACCAAGGTGGTGATCAGAGGCTGGTTGCATCATGGTCTAAGTTCACATTCAGTGGCAACATATACTCCACATTCTTCCTTGATACGGAGCTATACATCCTGATCAAAAGAAATAACAAGCTGTGTCTTGAGAAGATTAGGATGGAGACTGGGTTGGTAGATATTGGATCTGATTACATGACCACCGTAGACCGCCGGGTCTATAAGGCAACAGGTTCCTACTCAGCGGTGACAGACAAGACTACTTGGACTGGGTTTGAGTACACGCCATCATCAGCTTCACAGGTGATAACCAATGCTGGACTACAGCTTCAGATTACAGACAGGGCATCAGGGTCTGTGAGCGCAAGAGGAGACCACTCAACAACACCTGTTTACATTGGTGAGCCGTACACCATGCGGTATGAGCTTTCTAAGCCAATCATCAAGACCAACAACTTCCAAGCTAATCAAACAATGGTTCCCTCGACCACGCAGAACAGAACGCAGATCAGATACATGACAATCTTGTTTGCTGACACTGCTGTGTTCACTGTCAGGGTCACTCCTGAGTACAACACAGAAAGCAGCTATGTCTTTACAGGCAGGCAGTTAGGTGACGGATCAGCTACTGTGGACACTGTCCCTTCCACTGATGGGGACTTCAGAGTGCCTATCTTTGCCCAGACTGACCGGGTAAAGATCGAACTGATCAACGATACTCCACTCCCCAGCAACTTCCAAGCAGTACAATTTGAGATAGAACAGACCTCAAGAAGAATGCGAATGCGGTGAATAAATCAACCTGCTGGGTACGCCCCTCAATACTTCCAGACATTAGTCGGCTTCACCCTCATCTCCGTCAGGAGGATAGGGATGAAGTTAAGGCAATCGGAGTACGTCCTAGAACTGCTCTGATGCAGGGTTATCTAAATGGACCCTGCTTCACTGGACTGTATGAGGACAGCATCCTCTGCATGTACGGTGTAGTTCCTAAAAGTGATAAAGGACGCATCTGGATGCTGTCATCAACGTTGGCAGACAATTACCCCATATCTATATGCCGCATTAGCAGGCGAGAAGTAGACAAATTTAAGCTCAATTACAGTGTGCTGTTCAACGTAGTTGATGAGCGAAACGAACTCACGATAAAGTGGCTAACTTGGCTGGGTTTTAGTTTCGGAGCAACACATTTAATTGGCAAACATAAACAACCGTTTAAGGAGTTTTCACTATGGCACTAGGTCTTTTTTTGGGACTGGGACTTGCCGCTGCTCAATATGGCATGTCAAGCTCTCGGGCATCAAGCCAAAACGCATACGCCCGTCAACTCCAGATTCAGCGCAACGAACAGTACAGAAGGAATGTTCAGTACCAGAAGGACTTGATGGCCTTCTATACCAGCCGGTATGAGCAGACAGCCGTCAACGCCAAAAGCGATGCAAACCAGCAGTATGCAACTGTGTTTGATGCCATTGGGCAGAGGCGTAAACAAGCGTTTGGAACAATTGATCAGTATGCCAAGCAGTCGGCAGCATCATCAGCCCGTTTCAAAGTAAGTGATACTGAAACAACTGGGCAGTCCAAGCAGCTTGCTCTTCAGGAGTTTGCCAATGTAGAGGCGCGTGCTACTGCAATCATCCATGACAACCTAGAGGGTGCCATGAGACAGTCACAACGTCAGCTAAATGCTATCAAGGCGACCACTCAGAACCGCATCAACCAAGCTATGCCCGCACCTATGCAGCCTATCTACCCCGGTGATCAGGTTCAGGGCGTGTATCAGCCGGGTGGATTGGACTTGGCCCTTGGACTGGGTAGTGCGTTTGCGTCCTCCTACACGGCATCAGCCGCAGGACTCGCGCCCGGAGTTGATGCAACCTTTTCTAACGTTATAGGGAACATGGCCTAATGACACAACTACCCAATTATCAAGTAAACGCTTCCCCTATTTCAAACTTTGAAACCTTTGGTGAAGCAGCACCCAGCGCACCAGCCACGGTTGAGGGCATGCTTGCTCCTCCCATTGATACGTACACTCCGACCATGAGACTCCTCGGGCAGCTCTCTAACACTCTTACCAGCTTCTTCCAAGAAGAGAAAGTAAGGGAGAATGAAACTGTTTATGAGTCAGCGCAGGCTGAAGCCATGAAGAACCAGAGAGAGATTGTTGCAGAAGCTCGTAAAGGCAACATGCTCAAATATGCTGATCTCGTTGACAAGGGTCTTGTGAGTCAAGATGAAAACCCTTGGGCTGCTGTGGGATCTAAGCGTGCCCTTGCCAAGATGAATGTTGAGCTGATTAGGAACAACCGCGACAAGAATATTGCCAGTGATTTTGCCAACAACACTGATGGTATTCAGGAAGGGGCAGACCCAACTATTTCTGTTGCCACCTATATGGCATCCAGAACCAACCCACTAGGGCTGAGTGAAGACATCCTCAATGATCACTACTACTCCATCAACTTTGAGAAAGAGTTCTCTCAACTCAGAGAGAGGACAACAACAGAAGTCATCGGGCTTAGAAACAAAAAGGCTAGGGAAGATACATCGAACGCCATCTTTTCAGATGTCCGTGTAGCACTCAACACACCAGATGAAGAGATCCCTGAAGGTTCTGTTGACTTTGATGGAAACCCAATCAAGCCAAGTACTTACAAGGATAGAGTTCAATCCATCATCAGTGACCCTCAGTACAGAGCCACTTTCGGAAACAAACAAGTTGTGACCGAGGTTGGAACGTATCTCATTGAGCTTGCTAAGGATGGCGATGTCCGGGCACTTGATGCACTCATGAACGTCAAGCTCAGTAATGGACAGACAATACTTGCTTCTGATGATGCAGTCAGTGCGGCCTATGGTCTTGCTGAAAGCACTATTTCAAGAGCTATGCAACAGCGATCAAGCTTCAATGCTGCTCAGTTCAATCGAGGAGTTAAAGCAGAGGCAGAAGCCAACGTCAGTGCGCTACTCGTCCAGAACCCTAACATGACACCCGCAGAACTAGCCACAAATTCTGATGCTCTTGGATATGATGCTCCCACCGGGAAGCTGACAGTCATGCAGCGTGACCGTGATGGCAACATCTACCCTGTAGACTTGGATTACAAAGCTCTCAAAGATCAGGCATTGGAAATCAAGTTCAGTAAGGACATTGAGAGGTTTCAGGTGGATGGACAGTTAGATCCTGTTGCTGCTGCCGTTGGTGCTATGGAACTAGGTATTGAACATTCTGACTATGTGAACCCTCGTATCCAAGGTGTATTCACAACGGCAATGAATGCCATGGGTGAAGGTCGGGACATGGGTGAAGAGGATGTCCAGACAATAGAGCAGGCATACACCTTATACCAGAACATGAAAGCATCCCCCAAGACCATCAACAAGTACCTAGACCCAGAGCAGAAGTCCACGTTCTTTCTACTTGATCAGCTTCTGAAAGGTCAGTCAGGGTTTGTTGGAGCCTTTGATACTGAAGGTCAGGTTGGATCAGGCAACATCAGTGCGGCTGTTCGTCGGATTGCTACCTATCAGGATCAACCTAAGTCCATGAGTGAAACGCAAAGAAATGCATTCACAACAGCTTTCAACAAGCACATGAATGGTAGAAACATTCCTGCTGAACTCAGAAACCGTGTTTATGAAGTAGGTGAAACTGCTGTTGGTATGGGACTGTTCAAGCCAGAAGACATGCAAGATGGAGTAGATGACCTACTGAACAACATGTTCATTGAAGGTGACAACTTCAAAATCAACACCCTCATGTCTCCCGGTGTTGCTGATCAGACGGATGCAGAAAGTCTGTTTTTCCAGCTCACTGAACACGCCTCTAGAGCTAAAACACTCCACGATGAAGGAACAATCATCAGAGACATGCAGGATTATGTGATCGGATATCATGGGTTTGAGCTTGGAACTATTGGTTACAGAGAGCAGATGAAAATGATGACCTTTGTAAGCAGTGCTATTTATCCCGGTCAGTTTGAGATCAGGGACCGACACCAGCAAAGCATGGATCAAACCTATGACATTAAAGGGATACGAAAGGCACAGACAAGACGTATTGTTCAGCAAGCAAAGGACAGAAGACAAAATGCTATTATTGGTCAAGATACAGATGCAGGACCACTCATTGACCTGAGCAACCAACCAAACGCTATGACCGATAAATTCCTTAAAGACATGCCCAAGTTTCTTCAAGCAGTTGAAACCAATGATCTTACGTTTGACAAGGGGATTGAATAATGGCAGAAGACAAAAGCTATCTCAATGTTCCTCTTGGATTACCCCCTACACCCGGAGACATCAGACGCTCACAGCCTGAGCAAGAGCCAGCAAATCCCCTTTCCAGTTTGTTTGGTGGAGCTTGGGAAGATACAGCTTCCTATGCTTCACTGTTGAGGTGGTGGGAAACCCCTGACCATGAAGACCCTGACTTCTTCGTGACAGAAGAGATGATGGAGATGCAGACCAAGGGTCTACCTACTCAGTATGTTGAAGAGGTTGCGAACTCAACCAACGAAGCCCAGTTCATGATGCGTGTGCGTTCCATCAAGGAGCGTCTCAAGACTCGTGAAGAGCTGGGTAAACATGGCTTTAGTGGCATGGCTATGAACTTTGGTGCGGCCATGCTGGACCCCACATTCCTTGTTGCTGCGCCAGTGGCATCTATAGGTCTACTGGGCAAAGCGACCCAGACTGGACTGGCAACCGCTAGGGCTGTCAGAGCAGCGTCAGCAATGAGAGGTCTTAAACTCGCAGGCATCGTTGATGTACCTATTGAGATCGGCAGATATGCCATGGATGACATGGCAGAACTCGAACACCTGTTCTTTAATGTTGCAGCGTCAGCCACCCTGTCAGGAGGAATTGGTGCTGCCTTCCCTACAACCACCGGGTTCAGTAAGGGATGGAAGAAGCAGGTTGAACTTGAACGCCGCAGGATTGCAGCAGAGATCTTTGAGAACGCTGCTGAATCATCAAGAGGATCTACCGCAAGTCTTGCCCAGCAGATGACGGACAGTTACAACCTTCGCGTCATGGCAGATAAGCTGGGAGTTGACACCCGTAAGTATGAAGGTGCTAGTGTTTCAGTTAAGTCAAACGATGAACTACGTATAGACATCGAGAATAAACTCGCTGATGATATGGGGATTGATCGCTCCCTTTATAGCTCCGGTCAGGGTGAAACAACAATCACCCGAGATGGCGTGACTATTAAACTCAAGTCCCGAGAAGAGCTTCGTGAAGCTGTTGATGTTGAACTCAGCAAACAAAACGATCTAAATAAATCGACTGCTGAAGTCAGTGAACTAGATGATGCTCAAGTTGTAAAACAGGCAGAAGAATCAGGAATACCCACAACAACCACCAGCAAAGCTGAAGCCACCCCCGTACCTAAAACACATGATGAAGTAGGTGGTAGTTCGGGTAAAGCAATGAAGAATGCTAAGCCTAGATACAGTCAATCCTCTGAAACCACTTTTGGCGATGACATTGATAAGTCTATTTTTGCTGGAGGCAAAGGTACTAATATTAGTGCTAGTCAAAAGAGGCATAGAGAGTTTGTAATGAATGCTTTAGGTATTACTGAGGGACAGTTCATCTCCCTTAGAGAGGCACTCCTCAACGCAAACAAATCTGGGTATACAAAAGGTAAACCCATGACAATCAGCAGAAGTAACATCCCAAACCTTCAGGACTTTGTAGGGTCATCAGGATCCAAAGCTACACCCAAGCCAAAGGATGTAGTCAAGGCACGACCTATCGAGGATATCCGAAAAGATCTTGTGAAAGAAAGATCTAAAGGAGAGTTCTCAGGTGACGTAAACAATCTTGACAGGAAGTCACTACTGCATCAGGCCAAAGAGAATGGTGTAGAAACTCACCGTGTCAATGAAAACGGTAAGAAGGTGTTCAGGAAAGCTGATGACATCAGAAAAGATCTGATTGAGAAGAAGCTGGAAGAAGCCAGCATCCGAGGACAAGCCAAGACTGCAATTCGGCAGTCTGTTGAGGAAACTGTCGAAGGCGTGGATGCTGATGGTAAGTTCTTTAATTTCACCCCAGATGAATGGGCGGAAGAACTTGCAAAGCCAGCAGCAGAACGAGGCTGGGTAAGTGAACTATTTTCTCGCATACCTTTCCTGCGACCTTGGGCGGTAACAGCCAGTAGATCTCAGAATAAGAACCTGAGAAGCATGATGAGCATCTTTGTTGAAGACCCTACTCTTGGGCCTAAAAGAGATGTTGAAACTGCCGTTGATATGAACTCACAAATCGCTGTCCAACGCTTCATGGAAAAGCGCATGGCTATACACCGAACTGGTGGCGACGAAGCTCTGAAGAAGTTTGATGAAAGCGTTGCAAGAGCCATCAGGACGGGTGAAGATATGGCTGGAATGGCTGGTGAAGCTGCCGCCGAAATCAGATCATTCTTCAAACAGATGGCTGATTATGGCGCAAATTCAGGCATTGAAGCGTTGAAAAACATGACTAGGAATCCTAACTACATTCCTAGAGAAGCCAAGAAGATTGCCGTCATGATGGCCCGTGATGTGTACGGGGATGATGCAGTTCTTGATTTCCTTGAGAGAGCCTTGAAACGTGGCGATCCTGAAATGGATCCTAAAAAGATCAAGGCAACCGCAAGAGGTTGGATGACTTATGCATCTGATCCAGAAGGTTATACCAACGCCCGTGTGACAAGCTCTCAGAAGAATGCTAAACGTCTTGCTGCCATGGAAGAAGCACTTAGAAAAGGTGGCGTAGATGGCGACGATCTTGAAGAAATCATGGACCTGTTTATTCCTAAGAGCCAAGATGCTCACTTAGGATCAACAAACAGGCGCATCAACTTTGATGAAGGATTCTCCATGGAGATGGAGAATGGTGATGTACTAGATTTCAGCATGCTCCTTGAAAACAACATGCAGTATCTGATGGATAAACATGCAAGAAGAGTCATCGGTGCCGCAGAAATAACCAAGACAGCCAAAGCTCTTGGTATTGAGACAAGCGGAACAGGAACAGTTCCAACCATTGATGACATGATCAAGTGGCTCAAAAAGGGTGGTGATCTTACTGAAACCGAAATGAAAGGTTTCATGGTCACATACCGTCACATCATGGGTCTTGGTCAGGAAGATCTCATCAACATCCCCGGATCACGCTCTGTCATGCAGACACTCAGTGACTACGCATTCATCAACTCGATGGGCAACGTAGGCATTGCACAGATTCCAGAGTTCTATAACTCAACAGCATCAAATGGCCTTGTTGCGGCACTTCAGACAATTCCTGCATTGAGAAGACTTACTCGTAATGCTCGTACAGGCGAGATTGAAGATACTGTTATGCAGCAGATGGCAGAGTTGAGTGCTGTTGGTGAGATGCTCCACAAGAGCCATTCTATTCGGCACAAGACTCAAGATGGTATGGGTGTGACTCCGGGCAGTGGAGGACGAGTAGCAAGAGGCATGGACCTCGCCAGAGATGTCGTGTCCGGCACTAAGCAGGTAAAGATTGGAAAGTACCACGTACCTTTCAACCCCTTAGGTATTGCTCCGATGGACGAAGCTCTGCGAATGGGCCATGTCAGAGCAACCATGCAGAACTGGGTCAACACCGCGTTCACTGTCAAGAATGGCAAGCCCGTCAAGAACAGCTTCTTCAGCAAGAGTCGAGACAGGTTCAAAGACCTTGGATTCACAGATACTGAGATTGATGAACTGATGGAGGAACTCGCCAACCCCAACGTGGTTGAGACTGTTCCCGGCATGGTGACGGGTCGTAAGATTGTCAACTTGAACTTTGACAACATGGACCCCAAGCTAAAGATGAAACTACAGTTCGCGTTGAGAAGAGATACCGACCGAGTTATTCAGCGTAACAAGATTGGTAACTTGCCTTACTGGATGAACACCCCCACAGGTGCGTTGCTCACTCAGTTCAGGAAGTTTGCAATCAACGCCACTCAGAAGCAGCTTGCCTACAACATGAAGCACAACGACATGAAGTCATTCAATACTCTGATGGGTACATGCGTTGTTGGATACCTCGGATATGTGGTGAACGTCCATATCAGTGCCACTAAGTTTGAAGGCAGAGAAAGAAAAGAATTCTTGGAGAATGCATTTGGTGAGAAAGAATTTATGGGAGTGAAGATTCCCGGTGGCAACAACACTATTGCAGCTATAACTAGGTCGGGTGCATCAGGAATTCTCCCTGCACTACTCGACCCGATTGCAGGCATGATCAGTCCTGAAGAAGAGACTCTTCTCAACCCTTACTTCAGAACGTCTGGATACAACGTGTCCCCTCTATCAGGCATTCCTGCGTATGCGCTTGTGACAGGAGGATTCAGCAGTGGCTCTGATCTTGTTCGTGGCGGACTGTATGAACTTACTGGTGGTATAGCTGGTGAGCAATATGACAGGAAGAAGATGCAGAGGTTGATACGCCTTGGACCTGCGAGAAACAACGTGTTGATGAACCAACTGCTTAGAGAATTCACTGATCTAATTCCTGAAGACTAACCCAAACTAACGAGGATTAAAATGCCAAACAGTTACCATGATGTGAACTATGCATCACCCAGCACAACGCTGGCTTTTACTAACAATGATCTGAAATATCTTGAGTTGGCCCACATGAAGATTGTGGTTTCAAACACGAAC
>JGI24003J15210_10000139_pt1 | contig 28949 bp, 12 predicted proteins | sample LinPmetageLP28_FD_15210 | JGI IMG/M metagenome (IMG submission 15210)
TCCTGATGTAGTTGATTATGCAACAAGTGAAAACCCTTCAGAACATAAGTCACATAATCTTATTGAATTAGTTAATGGACAATATTGTTTGTATCCTAATAATAGAACAAGAATATTTGATAATAGTTTGACACCAGAGAATCCAAAGATACCTGATTTTAAAGTATCAACTGAGTATTATCAAGTAGAAAATGGTTATGATCGCATGGGATTAGGTGATCAAGAGAGTTACTTCTGGAAAACCGCTCAGGAACGAGATAAATAAAGTATATTCGCTTATACTAGGGTGCCAGTAGAAAGGGCAAGTAAATCATTTAAGGACGTTTCTATGTCCTTTAAGGTAAGTCCGCTTACCTTTGATTTGATTGCGAATAAAAATGAAACTGCAATTGCACGTTCTATTCGTAATTTAATTCTAACTGTCCCCGGTGAACGTCCATTTAATCCAGAGTTGGGATCACAGGTAAGTCGTTTATTATTTGAACCACTTGATAGCATCACTACCGAATCTTTAAAGGAACAAATTGAAAATACAATTAATAATTTTGAACCAAGAGTAAAACTCTCTCAAGTAATTGTACAACCAAATTATGATAGAGGTGAATATGATATTAGTATTCGTTATTCTATTGTTGGAATAGAGGCAACTCCCCAACAATTATCATTCGCATTACAACAGACACGCTAATGGCACTAGTCAACTTTGCCAACCTAGACTTCGATCAGATTAAGAAGTCGATCACGGATTATCTGAGATCGAATTCTAATTTTACTGATTATGATTTTGAGGGATCGAACCTCTCAACAATTATTGATGCGTTAGCATACAACACGTATATAACCTCATATAATGCCAACATGGTATCTAATGAGGTATTCATTGATTCTGCCACTCTCAGGGAGAATGTGGTGTCTCTCGCGAGGAATATAGGTTATACTCCTCGATCAAGTAAATCATCAAGAGCAAATATATCTTTTGAAATTGACACAATTAACTACAGTGTTAAACCTCAAACAATAACTCTGAATAAGGGTATTGTTGCAACATCAGATAGTTTTAGTAATCAATCTTATGCTTTCTCTATTTTAGAGGACATTACAGTTACTGTAAATGATAATTTTGCAGCATTTAATAATATTGATGTTTATCAAGGGACATATCTTACAACTGAATTTAGTTATAATACGTATGATCCTAATCAGAGATATATTTTAAATAATTCAAATATTGATATTTCCACTATTAACGTTACATGGAAACCATCACAATTTTCATCGGTAACAAGAAAATATCGCAGAGCAGATACTTTATTTGAAGTTAATGGCGATTCTCCTGTATTCTGGGTACAAGAGATTGAAGACGAAAGATATGAATTAATCTTTGGTGATGGCGTATTTGGTAAGGCGCTTGAAGAACCAAACTTCCTAGAGGTAAGTTACCTTGTTAATAATGGAAGTGACTCTAATGGAATAACAGATTTAACTTTTAATGGTAAGTTAACAACATCAAGAGACAATATTGCAATCAACAGTGGCGTTTCTAATCTAACTGTTAACACTCCTTCTTTTGCAGGATCTAACATTGAAAGTATCGAGTCTATTAAAAAGTATGCTACTCAAACATATGCCTCTCAAAATAGAGCGGTAACCGCAACTGATTATGAGTACATCATTCCAAAGATTTATTCTGAAACTGAATCCATTTCTGTGTTTGGTGGTGAAGAATTAAGCCCACCACAATTTGGTAAAGTTTTTGCAAGTATTAAACCAGTCAATGGTTCATACCTTTCTAACTTAGTAAAAGATAATATTAAAAGAGAAATTAAAAAATACTCTGTTGGTGGTATTGATTTAGAAATAACTGATCTTAAATATCTTTACATTGAAGCACTTGTTAATGTTTATTATAATTCAAATGATGCAAACAGTGGTGATCAAATAACATCAGTTGTTTCTAATAACATTGAAAGATATTCTTCTTCGACAGAAATTAATAAATTTGGTGCTAGATTTAAGTATAGTAAGTTTTTAAGTGTAATTGATAACAGTAATAGTGCTGTTACATCTAACATCACTACAATTCAGATGAGAAGAGATCTGAGAGCATCTCTCAATACGTTCGCTGAATATGAAATTTGTTTTGGAAATAGATTTCATATCATAAATCATGGACATGGAACCCATGGTGGTAAAATTGGATACAATATTAAATCATCTGGATTTCAAGTAAGTGGTGTTCCTGGAGTAGTTTACCTTCAAGATGATACAAATCAGGGATTAGAAACAGGAGTTATAAATTTAATTCGTTTAATCTCTCCTACAGAAGCAAAAATTGTGAGAAGAAATGTTGGAACTATTGATTACTTAAAGGGAGAAATTAAATTAAATCCTATTAATATTATTACAACTTCTATTAACAAACAATTCCCACTTATTGAAATTTCTGCTATTCCATATTCAAATGATATTATCGGATTACAGGATCTTTATATTCAACTAGATACTAATAACGTAACTATTAATTCTGTCAGTGACAGAATATCTTCTGGTTATGATATATCAGGTTCTGGTTATATTGTTTCTTCAAGTTTTGCAAATGGAAGTTTAGTTCGCGGAAAAGTTAATCCTACATCAGTAACAAGACAAATAAGAAGTACGGGTACTTCTGTTACTACCCAAACGACTACACAGTCTGCAAATACATCTACATCCACACCTACTTATTCATACTAAAGACGTAAGATGATATCAACCGATTTACAGCGAGTACAAATTCAGGATATTATTGAGTACCAGTTACCTGCATTTGTAAGGGAAGACTTTCCTCTTGTTGGTGAATTTTTAAAACAATATTATATTTCACAGGAATATCCTACGGCACCATCTGATGTCTTACAAAATATTGATGAATATGTAAAATTAGAAACTCTTCTCAATTCACAAGAAGAGACAAATCTTGGTTCTGATGTATCTTTTAGTGATACTGAGATTACTGTAGGTATTAATCTTGATACAAAACAGTATGGAACGTATCAATTTCCTGAAAGATATGGATTAATTAAAATTGATGATGAAATTATTTTATATACATCTAGGGATAGAAATTCTTTTAATGGTTGTGTTCGTGGATTTAGTGGTGTAACTGCATATGGGAATGATGAAGATAGACTTACATTCTCATCATCTGCTGCAACATCTCATATTCAAGGCGCAAATGTTGTTAATCTTAGTAATCTTTTACTAAAAGAATTTTTAATAAAACTAAAACAGCAAATTGCTCCTGGATTTGAAAGAAGAAAAATTAATAATGAAGTAAACGAAAGACTTTTCCTATCAAGATCAAAAGATTTTTATCAGACAAAAGGAACTGATGAATCTTTTAGACTTTTGTTTGCTGCACTTTATGGAGAAAAAGCAGAGGTTGTTAAACCTAAAGAGTTTCTTTTTAGGCCTTCTGATGCTCAGTATAGAAAAACAAAGGATATTGTTGTAGAAGCACTCGTAGGTGATCCCTCTGGATTAAAAAATCAAACTTTATATCAAGATGCATATCCTGAATATGATATAAGTCAATCATATGCAACTATTGTTGATGTAGAAAAAATTCTTAGAGGGGATAAAACATACTATCAACTTAGTGTTGACTTTGATTATAGTAAAGATATTGATTTGACAGGTGGCACTGTTCTTGGAGATTTTGCATCTCATCCCAAAACACAGAATACTGTTGTAGTTGCATCTGGATCTTCAGTAATTGATGTTGACTCTACAATTGGATTTCCAGATAGTGGACAGATTCAAATCAATGGTAATAGTGGCATTATTACTTACCGTTCAAAAACAATAAATCAGTTTACTGAAGTTGGTTTAGCGAATACAACTAACTTTGGAATTAACTATGATATCGCCTCAGGAACGGAATTAAATTTAAACGTTAGTGCATATGGTTTTCAGGGAATTAACCCTGTCTCAGTCGCTTCTAGCGATGCCTCAGCGGTAGGTGTAGCTACCACGTCTAAGATAGAAATTAGAATCGGTAAAGTACTTGGTGCAAATGTAATACCCGACAACACATCTAACTTTAGTAAAAATGATAATATTAATATTAAGTCACTTGGCAATACTACAACATCAGTTTTAGATAATAGTTGGTTTACAAACGTTAGCCCTAAGTATGATGTTAAGAGTACAAGTTTAATCGATGCTTCTAATTTCACATATTCTATTGTAACATTTGCAAAAAATAATTTAAATATTGGCGATAAAGTATCAGTTATTCAATCTGATGGAGTTGCTAAAAGTGGAGTTGTAATTGATATTGCAGCTGCAAATAAATTTACATTTTCGAGAGCAGGACAACTTGTAGGATCTACGTTTAGTGTTAGAAGAGATATATTAAAACCCGATGTTAGTAATATTAACTTCAATCAATATTCTTATATTGAAAAATCTTTTGCTAATGTTCAAAACACATATTCTAAGTTTAACGGTGATGTATTAGTTGCATCTTCATCTATACCTCACTATCACGATACGCCTCTCAACTTCTATGATAGAAAAGTTTCTTTAAATGGTGAGTATAATGGTGAAATATTTACTTTAGATCGCAANCATGGATTCTTTACTGGNGANAGAGTTTATTATGAATCTTACATTTATGAAACTCCTTATGCACAAAATGTAGAAAGTAAATTTTCTGAGATTGAACCAGGTGTTTACTATGTTAAAAGAATAAATGAATCTCAATTCAAGATTGCATCTAGCGTAACAAATCTCTTTAATAATAATTTTGTTTCTGTATCTGGTATCGTTACTAATAATTATTTGTGTGCTAATGACTTCTTTAGTAAAAATCTTGAACATCAAAAACTTTACAGAGAATTTAAAAATCCTGTAAATGATGGAGGAACATATGAAACACTTCCAGGTAGAACTGGAATGTTGGTTAACGGTGTAGAAATATTAAACTACAAATCTGGAGATACTGTTTACTATGGAACGATTAATTCAGTAAATGTTTCTTCTCCAGGAAAAGAATATGATATAGTTAACCCTCCTATTCTTTCTATTCAAGATTCTACTGGTGTTGGTGCAACGGGCATTGTAAATGTAAAAGGCAATTTGGAGAGAATTGAAATCCTTGATTCGGGATTTGATTATGTAACGGAACCAATTATCACCATAACAGGGGGCAATGGTACAGGTGCTGATGCATTTGCGAATACAAAACTTGTAACTCACTCAGTATCGTTCTATGCAACATCTGATAATGCACAAGTTGGATTATCCTCTGATACTATTGGATTTACAACTTTCCATAAGTTTAGAGAATCTGAAAGAGTAATTTACAAAACTGATGGACAAACGGCTATTGGAGGTGTTACAGACAATTCTGAATACTATGTAAAATTAGTTGATGAAAAAACTGTTAAGTTATTCAAGACAGAAGGAGATACTATTAATGGATCCAATGCTGTTGATTTAACTTCTAATGGTGTAGGTGTACATAGATTTGAATCCTTTAATAAAAAACGTGTTGTACTTGATGTAACTATCGCATCTACAGGATCAAATTATGAAAATAAAGAAAGAAGTATTGGTAGTGTTGGTATAAACACATCTTTAAGTCAAGTTAATATTATAAATCATGGATTTAATTCTGGAGAAACTATTACGTATTTGGGAAATGCAGATGGTTTAAGTAGTGATCAAAATTATATCGTTACTGAAGTAGATAATAATAACTTTAAACTTTCATCCGTTGGTGTTGGTACAACTGCAAAACCATTCTATTATAATACAAATCAATATGTAAATATTGAATCAATTGGATCAGGATCTCATACATTTAGATATCCTGCTATTTCTGTCAACATCACTGGGGAAATTGGTGTTACAACTTTTAGTGGACAAGACTTTAATGCTAAACTTCAACCTGTATTCAGAGGATCTATTGAATCTGTTTATTTGACTGACAAGGGTACTGATTATGGTTCCAGTGATATCATCAATTACAATAAACAACCAGTATTTGATCTTTTAAGTGGAAGGGATGCCGAATTACTTCCTATTGTAAACAATGGTAAAATTGAAGAAGTACTTGTAACAAGTAATGGTTATGAATATAATTCTGTTCCTAATCTTATTATCAATGGTGAAGGTAGATTTGCCAAACTTACACCTGTAATTAGTGGTGGACAAATTGTTAGAATTATTGTAGATAATCCTGGCATTGATTATACAAACACAACTACTGTAAGCGTTGTTGCTAGTGGCAGTAATGCAGTTTTCAACGCAGATATTAATAGATGGACAGTTAACCTATTTGAAAAATATCAGGACATCATTAGTGATGATGATGGTATTTTAGATGCATCATCTATAGACGAATATGGAATTGAGTACACTCATTTATATGCTCCTAGAAAATTAAGACAATCTTTATTTGGTAAAACAATTTCTTCTACCGATGGAACAAAATATGGAGTTGGCGATTTAAGACTTGATGGCTCAAATGTAGAAACAGAAGCACAGTTTCACTCCCCAATCATTGGTTGGGCATATGATGGAAATCCAATCTATGGCCCTTATGGTTTTAACACTCCGACTGGTGGAATCATCAAAGCACTTAGAAGTGGTTATAGTATAACACAATCTGTAAATCGCCCTGCATTATCAACATGGAAAAAAGGATTTTTCTGTGAGGACTATAAATTTACAGGAAACGGAGATCTTGATGAACATAATGGTAGATATTGTGTAACACCTGACTTCCCCAATGGCGTCTATGCCTACTTTGCGACTATCAGTGACGGATCAGTAGAAAGTTCTGGGCCTTTTGAAAACTTTAAGTTACCTCAGTATCCATATTTTATTGGTAATAAATTTAAATCCAAACCCAATACATTTAATTATCAAAATAATTCCTATCAAGGAAAGTATGATATTGTATCCAATGCATGGTTAAGAAACACCACGCCTTATGGATTGAGTTTGAATAATGTATCATATGATTTTGTAACTGAACCATACAAAATTTACGATGAAATAATTAACATAACATCAACGTCTGTTGGAACAATTGACAGTGTTGGTATTGTAACTGGTGGTGATGGATATCAGGTAGGAGACAGAATAGTATTTGAGTCACTTCCTGGTGCAACTGCAGCAAAAGCAAAAGTTTCTCGGGTTCTTGGTAAAGTTGTAAACAACATAAGTGTTGCATCTTCAAGTATTTCTAAATTAGAAATAGCACCAATTGATTCATCAGGAAGATTTGTTGCTTTCTCTACGTCTCCTCATGGATTTACAAATTCTAATTTAGTTACTTTATCTGGATTTAATACATCTATTACTTTAACTAATAAAACATTTAATATTGGAGTATCTACAGACTTCTATAACTTATCAACTGGAGTTGGAACAGCGGGTGCTACAGGTATTGTAACATATTTTTCAATTAGTGGTGGTGTTATTGATCGTGGAGATCTTTCAATTAGAGAAAATGATATATTTGAATTAGGATCTGAACAAGTTCGTGTATTAAATGTTGACAAAAATAGTTCAAGAATAAGAGTTGAAAGATCAGTCAACGCAACAGTATCCTCTGCACACACTGCAACAACATCTATTGCAGAACAAAATCGCAAATTTACCTTTAATTCTAATAGGCAAAATAAAGTAAACTTTGAATTAAATAAGCAGATTTATTTTGATCCTAAAGAAACCGTTGGTGTGGGAACACTTACGGGTGCAGGAGTAGGATCAACTATTTTCTTCTCAAATCCTGGATCAGGTATTAGTCAAGTTTTTGTTGAAAATAGAAGTTTATTCCTACCTAACCATAATTTGTTAACTGGTGATATTGTTAAGTATCATAATGGAGGAGGAGATTCTGTTGTAGTTACGGTTGATCCCACTGGTTCGACAACTTATAGTATTGCGAATGAAACACCTCTGTATGTTGCTAAAATATCTGATAATATTATCGGAGTCCAGACTTACAGAGTTGGAGTTGGTTCTACAGGTACTTTCGTAGGTATCGCTAATACAACAATGAATACTGGACTTCTATTCTTTACAGGAATAGGTACTGGTACAAATCATAGTATTCAAACAATCAAGTCGAATGTTGTAAATGCTGAGGTAACAAAGAATACTGTAACTGTATCAACTGCATCAACGCATGGTTTGACAATTGGTGACAAAGTTCAAATGAACGTCACTCCAGGAATTACGACAACTGTTACCGTTAAGTATAATGATCAGAATAGAAGAATTGTATTTAATCCACTCGGATTTACAACTACTGGTGTAAGCACAAGTCAAAATACAATTACTATCAATGATCATGGATTTAAATCTGGAGACAAAGTAATCCTTGATGCAAATCCGGCGGCAACAGGATTAGAAGATCAGAAAATTTATTATATTTCTAGGTTCTCAAAAGATAAAGTAAGACTTTGTAATTCAAAATTTGAAGCAGAAAAATTCAACCCCGAATTTGTTTCGATTGATATTGCAAGAAAAGGAACATTACTTTCAATTAATCCCACTTTAAATATATTTACAGGGAATACTGTTATTTTCAATCTGGGAGATTCTACTCTATCTTCTCTAAATGTTTCTACTCTATACTCTGCATTTGATTTAAATCTCTATAGAGATTCTAATTATACAGATAAGTTTGATGGATCTCTTACAAGTGATAACTTTGAAGTAACTAAAACAGGTAAAATTGGAATTGATGCGGCCGCTAAATTAACTCTTGTAGTCAATGATAAAGTACCTGAGAATTTATTCTATAAGTTCTCAGTTGTTAACTCTGACTTTATTGAAACGATCAAACAAGAGATTGTCATTGACAAAGAAGTAAATGGATTTAATAAAATCAATGTCATTAACAGTGTATATCAAGGAGAATTTGCAATCACTGGTATTGGCACAACAAACACATTTAGATATGATGTCAATCAACTTCCTGAAAGATCATCATATTCTTCTTTGAATGGTGGATTGTCATATAATACAAATGCTACTGGTGCGTATGGTGGTATTTCTGATGTTAGTATAACATTCAAAGGTTTAAATTATGGAGAAATAGTTGGAGTGTCTACAGTTGTAGGTATTGTAACAGGAACAGGAGCTCTTCTTGAACCAGCAAGTACTACGATTGGTAAAGTTCTTTCAACTAAAATTGAAAATATTGGATTTAATTATCCGACTGACTATACCATTCGTCCCACTACAAATCTTCCTGAGGTTCTTTCTCTTGAATCCCTTGCTTCCTTTGAAGAAATTGGAATTTCATCTGCAGGTAAAAACTACAGCATCGCACCGAATTTAATTGTTCTTGATGGACTGACTAGTAAGCATATTAATGATGTAGATCTTTTCTTTAGATTAGGAGATTCAAAAGTAACAGTCAGAAAGAACACAAGTGGACTTTCTAACATTACTCCTACAATTATACCTATAAGTAACTCAAATGGAGTTGCTATTAATGACATTTCTTTTGATATGTCTTCTAAGAATGTAACAGTTGGGTTTGACACTGGATTTAGTGATCAATCTCCTTTCGCTGTTGGTGATAAAGTTCTCATTGAGAATATTAGCGTAGGCGTTGGTTCCACAGCATCTGGATATAACTCAGTTGATTATAACTATTCACTCTTCACTTTGACTGATGTAAACATTCCACTTGGTGGTAGTGTTGGTGTAGTTACATTTAGTCTTTCTGGAATAATTGGTGACAATCTGTATGCAGGTAATTTTGATTCTTTAAATTCTGCAGGAAGAATTATTAATCAATCATCTTTCCCACAATTTAATATCAAATTAAGAAAGAATAATTTCTTGATTGGAGAGCAGGTTGTATCTAACAGTGGTATAGGAAAGGTTGATAGTTGGAATAATAGAATTGAACTTCTGAAAGTTTCAACGTCTAAAGATTTTAATATTGGAGATCTTGTAATTGGACAAACTTCTAGAACTCAAGGTAAAGTAAAGTCCAAAGTTGATTACAACTCAGAAATTGAAACAGAAGCGAGTTCAATTGTAGAAAAGGGATGGAATCAAACAACTGGATTCTTTAATGATAATCAACAGAGAATTCCTGACAATTTTTATTATCAAAACTTCTCTTATGCTATTAAATCTAAAATTCCATTACAAGATTGGGATGATGCCGTAAGTTCTCTCAATCACACGGCTGGTTTCCTTAAGTTTAGTGATCTTGTAATTGAATCTAAGACTGAACGTTCTAATACTGGAGTGTTTACTGATGAATCTTCTAGTATCTCTCTAACTGTTGATATCCTTCCTATTCCTGTATATGGTGGATTTGGTGGAGGATTTGGTGGAGGAATCAGTCTTAATTGCTTCCCTGCTTTTGATCTAGTAACCGAAAATTCTAAAGTTGCATCTGGTACTGTTTACTCTGATAGAATCTTCTTAGAGAACAGAGTACTTACTGATTTCTTTGAATCTTTTGGAAACAGAGTTCTGACAATTGATGATATTAGTCAGCAATTTAATAGTCAAGAACGTCCCACAAGATTCAGTATTGTTAAAAAGTTCTCTGTTGATCAAAGATCTAAGAAAATTTTCTCTTTCGTAAGAGATAAACTTTTTACAGGAGAAAGACAAGCATCGTTTGTTTCCCTTGTTCATGATACAAATACTGCCACAGTTCAAAACTACGGTAGAGTTGACAGCGTAACTGACTTGGGATCTTTTGACTTTAATATTTCTGGTTCTGAAGGACAACTTCTTTTCTATCCAACAAAATTCCGCAACAATGATTACAATATCTCTTTGATGAGTTTTGATATTGATAATAGTGTTTCTGGTGTTGGTACATTTGCACTTGGAGAGATTTGTGATATTACTTCTACACAAGTTGATGTACCCGCTGCATCTACCACTACAATCGTAGGCATTGCATCTACGTATAGATCCTCCAAGATTTTGGTTGAATATACAACAAATGATGGAAGATTTGGAACCAATGAGTTAAATGTCATTCATGATGGAACAACAGTTGATGTTCTTGAGTATGGTGAAATAGTCACAGGACAACCAACATTGGATATGGGAACATATTCTGCCAGCATGTCATCTGGTACTGTTAATGTTAACTTTACCCCTGCAGCTGGATTAGCATTAACTGCTAATACAATCAGAGTATCAATGTCCAGCACTGAATCTGTTGGTGTTGGTACAACGATTATTGGACAAGGAACAGAAAACATTGGTTCACTTGAATCCTTCCAAACTTCTCTCGCTGCAAGTGGCACCCCTGGTATCCATACAATTGCCACATATACATGTGGAGGTATAAATGATTATCAGGCAGCATACTACATCGTAAGTATTGAAGATACAACTAACAATCAATATCAACTCTCTGAAATCATTGTTCTTAATGACAACTCTGAATCTTACATTACAGAGTATGGAACTCTAACAACTGGAAGTGGTATTGGTACAATCGGTGCTTTAATGACATCGACTAAAACACATCTTCAATATACTCCTCCTGCAAGTGTTGACACTCAAGTTCGCGTCTATCAACATGCAGTTCAATTGGTTGAAGTAAATAACACTCTTGATAATGAAATTGATCTAAACAATGCTTCAATTACTGCAGGATTTGGTTTCTACGAGGGAACTGCTAAGGATGTTAAGAGATCATTTGGATTAACTCATAAAGGACAACCTATCTTCCTTAGAAACTTTAATGGTAGTGATACCGCCGTTGTTAGTACATCAACAGGAACGATTAAAATTCCAGATCATTTCTTTGTAACCGGTGAACCAGTCAACTATTCTGTTGGCATATCAACTAATGTAAGAATTGGAATCGAGACAACTTCATTTGCTGGGATAGGAAATACTACAATCCTCCCTAATAATACAAATGTGTTTGTAATTAAGGATAATGATGCAACAATCAGATTGGCATCTTCTGCAGAAAATGCTTTAGCATCTACACCAGTAGCAATCGGAATTACTGGAGTTGGTTTAGGTACATTCCACACATTTAAATCTAGTAAGCAAAATACAAAATGCTTGGTTGCACTCGATAATTATATTCAAAATCCAATAGTTTCTACTGCAGTAACCACGACTTTAGATACTCAGATTGAACTTTCTGATACAGTTATTGAGACAATTGGTATTACATCATTCTTTGCCGCCGATTTGATTCAGGTTGAAGCAGAGATTATGAAGATCAGTACTGTTGGATTAGGAACAACCAATGGTATTCTGGTTGATCGTGGATGGATGGGAACTGGAATCACCACTCACCCCGTTGGTGTTGCAGTAACAAAAGTTGATGGTGCATACAATATTATTGATAATGTTATTAATTTCTACACTGCACCTCAAGGCCCAGTTCCTATTGGATCCACTACCAACCCTCCCGATGAGAGAGATTGGACTGGTATTACAACGCACTCTAAGTTCCAGGGTAGAACGTTCATTAGATCACAAAATACTGGAAGTACTAATGGTGCATATAATACCAACTATATTTTTGATAGTGTTGCTGATCAATTCGATGCTCAGACAAAGAGATTTACATTAAAGTCTGAAAACAAAGATGTTATTGGATTCTCAACAAATAATGCAGCGGTGCTTATCAATGGAGTGTTCCAAGGGCCTACAGGACAACTGAGTATAGATCAAGATTATAGTATGAGTGAAGGTAGTGGTATTAGTAGCATAACCTTTACAGGAACTGCTAGTTCAATTGGAAATGATCCAAACACTGCATCTATTCCTGTTGGAGGATATATTATCTCTGTCGGATCTACTGCGGGACTTGGTTATCAACCTCTTGTATCTGCTGGTGGTACAGCAGTTGTTTCTATTGCTGGAACAATCGCATCTATCGCCATTGGTAGAACTGGTTCTGGATATAGACAGGGATCACAAACTGTAAATGTTGGAGTTTATACATCATCTACAGGCAGAACTGGAATTGAATTTATTGGTACTGCTGCAGTAAGCAACGGACATATTGTAAGTGTTGCAATCACAAATCCGGGATCTGGATACCAAGTTGGTTCTGAACCAGTTGTAGTATTTGATACTCCTCTTTCATACTCTAATATTCCTTTGGTTTACTCTGGCGAATCTCCCGTAGCAGGAGCAGGAACTGAAGCAACCATCGATATTGTTGTCGGACAAGGTTCTAGTGTTATNGATTTTGAAATTAAAAACTTTGGATATGCTTACGGACAGAAACAAGTTCTTACCGTTGCTACAGGTGGTTCTACTGGAATTCCTACTGACACTAACTTCACATTTGATGAGTTCCAAATTACTGTTAACAAAGTTGATTCTGATAAATTCTCTGCATGGCATTTTGGTGAACTTGAGCGTCTTGATAATATCAACAATGAATTTGACGGTGTTAAGAGAGGATTTACACTCAAGAGAAATGGTTCTCCTGTCACAGTAAGATCGAGAGCGGGTTCAAACGTTGATGTACAATCAACCCTTTTGATATTCATCAATGATATTCTGCAGGTTCCTGGTGAGGCATATGAATTCAATGGTGGTAGCATACTCAACTTCTCTGAGGCACCTAGAGGCCCATCTTCCGATGGAGCATTCAGCGGTGATACTTGCAAGGTTCTCTTCTACAAAGGATCTGGTGACATTGACGTAACATTCCGCAATATTCTTGCGACTATAAAGGATGGTGATGATTTCTCTATCAGAGGTGATGAAACTCTTGTCCCCGGATCCCTTGATCAAGGTGCAAGACTTATTACCGAGATTTTATCTACAGATACTATTAAAACAAATCCTTATTATGGAAGAGGTGTTGATCCTAATCCCGATCACGCACGAACTGTCACTTGGTGCAAACAAACCGTCGATAAAGTTATCAACGGTAAGATCGTTAGTAAAGCAAGAGAACTCAATGCAGCACTTATCAATCCTAGAACTAATTTAATTCAATCGGTTGGTGTCGGATCTACACAACTCTTTGTTGAGAGTGTTATTCCATTCTTCAATCCTGATGATGAAAATCAAACTACTAAGAACACACAAACAGTAAGAATTGTATCTCAAAACAATATTGTAGCAGCTGCAGCAACAGCAGTTGTATCTATTGCAAATACTGTTGAATCAATCACGATTGGTTATGGTGGAACAGGATACACTTCTGCACCCTCAGTCACTATTGAAACACCTGTAGGACTTGGAACGACTGCAAGAGCGACTGCTACAGCAACACTGACAGGTGATACTGTATCAGCAATTACTGTTTCTACTCCAGGAGTTGGATATACCAGAACATCTATTCCTCAAGTTTTGATTGAAGCACCTTCAGTTATTAAAGAAACAAATACAACTTCGCTATATCAGGGAGATTTCGGTGAAATCGTTGGATTGACATCAACGTCAGTAGGAGTTGCATCTACAGGACTTGTCATGGAGTTCTTTATTCCCGTCGATTCTTTCTTAAGAAACACAAAGGTTGTTGGTGCTGCTGTCACTTTAAGTGATATTTCGGTTGGTGATTATTTCACCGTAAGAAATAGCAACGTTGGTAGTGGTGTTACATCACTATATCAAACTGGTGGGACATTAGGTGTTACAACCCAATTCCTTGATTCTGTTTATGAAGTTGCAGCAGTCTCTGTTGCAACAACAGCAGTTGCAGGTGTTGGTATCACCTACATTAAGAAAGTCACAGTTAGTGTTGAGGATCTTGGTGATATTTCTGGAATTGGATTAACAGAATTCTACGGTGAATTCTCTTGGGGTAAAATTACCCTCGGAGATAGAACAAATGCCATTGCATTTGATGCATATCTGTTGAACGGTATCTCCGGTATTACAACTGGTGGTGTTGTTAATAGAGTTGAACCTCTTAAACTCGTAGGATACTCTACAACATAACTAATAAATAAGTAAAAAACTACGCAAAAATGGCTGCGATTATAACTGATCAACTTCGTATTCTAAACGCAAAAGATTTTGTTGCTAGTGTGGCTTCCACTAGTAACTCTTTTTATTCATTTGTAGGGTTACCCAATCCTACTGATGTTGATGCGAGTTGGGATAGCAGTCCACCTGATCCAAGAGACAATTTTGATGAGGAGAATAATTATTGGGACACAATGATTGCCCTCAAAAAAATAGATGCAGATGATGTAAAGCAAGTAATTAAAAAAATAACTTGGCAGTCAGGTACAACATATGATATGTACCGAAATGACATCAAAGCAGAGAGTCCATCTAAACCATCTAATGCAATTAGTTTGTATGAAGCAAATTATTTTGCAATGAACTCTGACTATAGAGTTTACATCTGCTTACAGAATGGATCAACTCCAGAAAACCCAAGTGGTAGATCCTCCCTCGATGAACCAACTTTTACTGATCTAGAACCCAGAGAAGCTGGAACTAGTGGTGATGGATATATTTGGAAATATCTTTTTACTATTAAACCTGGCGACATTGTTAAGTTTGACTCTACAAACTTCATGCCGGTTCCTAAAGATTGGACAACAACCACTGACGCTAATATTTCTGCCGTAAGAAATAATGCCAGTACTAGTGGACAATTAAAAATTGTAAAAATTACTAACAGAGGTGTTGGGTTAGGAACTGCAAATAGAATTTACACTCGTGTTCCAATTAAAGGTGACGGAAATGGTGCAGAATGCACTATTGCTGTTAACAACAACTCAAATGTAGAATCTATTACTGTTTCAAATGGAGGATCGGGGTATACATTTGGAACTATTGATTTAGTTGCTGGTAATGTTCCCACTGGTACAACATCTCCAATATTTGATGTTATTATCCCTCCTCAAGGTGGACATGGATCAAATGTTTATAGAGAACTTGGAGCAAGAAACGCTCTAATTTATTCTAGAATTGAGAATGATAGTGAAAATCCTGACTTTATTACAGGAAATGAAATTGCAAGAATTGGATTGGTTCAAAATCCAAAAGCATATAATACTTCATCTAATCTTGAACTTGATAAAGCAGCAGCAACATATGCACTTAAATTAACTGGTGCTGGATATAGTTCTGCCACCTTTACTGCTGACGCTTTTATTACTCAAACAGTTGGACTAGGATCTACTGCTGTTGGTAGAGTTGTATCATATGATCAAGTAACTGGGGTTCTTAAGTATTGGCAAGATAGATCTACTGCTGGATTTAACACTAATGGATCTGCAAACACGAATCCTGAATATGGATTCAAGATGAACAGATTTACACCCGGTATTGTTGATGGTGGATCATTCAATATTATGGGTGGATCAGCAACTTTAGCAATCCAATCCTCATTTACAGGTATTTCTACTGAAATAAATAGTCGTACCTATTACCTGGGGCAATCCTTTAATGAGGGTGTTGCTCAACCAGAGGTTGAAAAATATACCGGTAATATTATTTACGTTGATAATAGGCCTTCTATAACAAGATCGTCTAATCAAAAAGAAGATATCAAAATTATCTTGCAGTTCTAACGAATTATGTCACAGGAAACCAATCTCAATGTCGCTCCATATTTTGACGACTTTAGTCCTGAAAAGGATTATTACAAGGTTTTATTTAAACCCGGTTATCCAGTACAAGCAAGAGAATTAACCACTCTTCAATCCATCCTGCAAAATCAGGTTGAAAAGTTTGGGCAGCACTTTTTTAAAGAAGGTGCTAAGGTAATTCCTGGAAACACAACATTTTCAACTAACTATGATTGTGTTGTTTTAGAAAACTCATACTTAGGAGTTCCCATTCTTGATTATATTGATCAAATAGTAGGAGCTCAAATCACCGGAGAAAATTCTGGTGTTACAGCAGTTGTTGATAATTATATTCTTAGTTCTGACTCTACAAGAGATCAAGTTACATTATATGTAAATTATTCTGGATCTGGAACAAGCAATCAAGAAGGTATTTTTAGAGATGGTGAACTTTTAAGTGCAAACATCACTATTTCAACTGCAAATACTCTGATTGCTGAGGGAGTTCCATTTGCTTCTACTGTAGGGCAAAACGCAACTGCAATTGCATCAGCTTACTTTATAAGTAATGGTGTTTATTTTGGTAAAGGTACTTTTCTTAATGTAAGTGAGCAGAAATTAATTCTTGATCAATATTCAAATACTCCAAATTATAGAATTGGATTGTTACTTGAAGAGCAAATTATCAATTCTGATTTAGATCCCACACTGACTGATAATTCAGCAGGATTTAATAATTTTGGATCTCCTGGTGCTGATAGACTTAAAATTTCTACTAGACTTTTTAAAAAAGATTTAAGTGATTTTGATGATAGTAACTTTGTAGAACTTGGAACTATCATTAATGGTGTTTTACGTGAGAGAAATACTAGTGATTATTCTTTTATCACTGACGAGTTAGCAAGAAGAACCTATGCCGAATCTGGCGATTACTATGTTAAATCATTTGGACTTAATGTCAAAGAGTCTTTAAATGATAGAGAAGGAAATAGAGGATTATTCAACGCTGATCAAACAACATATGGCGGATCTACACCATCCGATGATTTAGCAATCTATCAAATCTCTCCTGGTAGAGCATTTGTAAAAGGATATGATGTTCGAACAACTGCGCCAACGTTTCTTGATGTTCAGAAACCTAGAACAACAAAAACTCTTAAGCAGCAACAAATCAATTATAAAACAGGTGAAACTCTTAAATTAAATAGAGTTCATGGATCACCTACGATTGGTATCGGTAATACATATATTCTTAGTTTACGTGATTCTAGAGTTAGTGATAGTGCAACTGGAATCGCCGGTAAAGAAATTGGATTAGCAAGAGTTTATGACTTTAGTCTTGACTCTGGAACTTATAATGGATCAAATTCAAGTATTAACGAGTGGGGAGTATCACTGTTTGATGTTCAAACAACCACTGAGATTACATTAAACGAGAACATTACGCTCTCAGTTCCTACATTTATCAAAGGAAAACAAAGTGGTGCAACCGCTTTCTTAAAAGACGCTGCTGCAAATACTACATCTCTTGTAGTATATGAAACTTCTGGCAAATTTATCAACAATGAAAATTTTATTATTGATGGATTAGAGAATTCAAGAGTAGCAGTTGCTATAACTGCTAATGGAATCAGTGATGTTTTATCAGTATTTGGTAGTGCAAACGGTGCTGAGGTTGGAGCAGCGAAAACTTTCTCTGCCGATGTAGTTCTTTCTCCCAATTTTAACATTGGAGTTGCTACTATTACTGCAGCTGCTAATAATTTTACATCAGTAATTAGATCAACTAATACATTGTTCCCAGGACAAATTAAAACTGGAAATATTTTATCATTTACAGGATCTTTGTCTCAAGATCCAATTTTTGCATCTGTTGTTAGTGTAGCATCATCATCTATTACTGTAACTGGTGTTTCTACTGTTAATGGAGTCGCTAGTGGTGATATTCCCACATCTGCAGCAACTCTTAGTGATTTAAAAGTTATCGCCAGTACTCTCGGAATTACTGATGATAGCACTCTGTTCACTGAATTGCCTAAGAGTAATATTTCTGAAGTAGATTTGAGTAATGCACAGATTGTTATCAGAAAAACTCAGCAAGTCAACATTGTTGATAACAAGTTATCTGCTGCAGTAACATCTGGTTCAAATGAGACATTTTTACCATTCACTCCCGAAAGATATACTCTTATCAGAAGTGATGGTTCTACTGAAGAATTAACTTCAGATAAAGTTCAACTTAATTCTGGATCTAATCAATTAGAAATTTTCAATTTAGGTACTGATGATGAAGCAACTCTCGTCACTACACTGAAGAAGATTAAACCAAAAGCAAAAAATAAAATTAAAAATAGAGTTAACTCTATTATAGTTGATAAATCTGTTAAGAGTGCATCAGGTATTGGATCTACAACCCTAAATGATGGATTAACTTTTGGTAATTATCCATTTGGCACAAGAGTTCAAGATGAACATATATCACTTAATTCTGCGGACTTAATTGAAGTTCATGGTATTTTTGAACTTGCAACTGATCCTTCCGTTAATAATACAAATCCTTCTGCGCCAACAATGGTTCTGTCTAATTTAACAGGGCCCACTTCTAAGACATCCGATTTAGTAATTGGTGAATCTATTGTTGGTGAAACTTCGGGATCTCACGCCATTGTTGGTGTAAAAGTGACGGATTCTAAAATTGCATTCTTATCAAAGAATCAAATTAGTTTCAAAGAGGGAGAAGTTGTAAAATTTGAAGAATCTGATGTAAAAGGTGTGGTAACTACATTAGACACCCCCAGTAAGGATATCTCTTTTAGGTATTCTTCTTCAAATGGACAAAATGGTGAGTTCTATAATTATGGAGTTCTGAATAGAAAGAACGGAGAAGAATCTCCTCAAAGAAAAATAATTGCATATTTCACTAATGGAAGTTATGAGTCTACAGACGATGGAGATATTACCACTGTAAACTCATATTCATCTTTTGATTATTCCACTGAAATACAAAGTGTAAACTTTATTAGAAACTCAGATATCATCGATATCCGTCCTAAAGTTTCTGACATTGTATCAGTTTCAGAAGGGGATCGTTCTCCACTTGAATTTAACGGCAGAACATTCAACATTACCGGAAACTCTGCGCCAAATATTCTTGCTTCAAATGAAGGAATAATCACTGATTTCTCTTTCTATCTTGGAAGAATTGATAGAGTATATCTTACTAAAGATGGTTCTTTCCAAGTTAAGTATGGAACTCCTGCAGAAATTCCTGATAAACCCACATCGGTTGATGACGCATTAGAAGTCGCTTCGATTGAACTACCTCCATACCTGTACAATGTGACTGATGCATCTAAGAAGTTCTTAGAGCATAAGCGTTATAGAATGGTTGATATTAAGCAACTTGAAAATAGAATTAAGAATCTTGAATTCTTTACCTCACTTTCATTACTTGAAACTAATACTGCAAATCTTTTCGTTCCTGATGCAAATGGGTTGAATAGGTTCAAATCTGGATTTTTTGTTGATAATTTTACATCATTCCTTGCTCAAGAAGATTCTGTTGACTTGAAGAACAGTGTTGATTTTAATCAAAAAGAGGCACGTCCTAAGCATTATACAACTCAAACAGATTTAACTCAAAGTCTAACTGGATCAGGTGACTTAAGATTTATCAGTCCAGATGGAACTAATATCAAAAAAACAAACGATATTGTAACTCTTGATTATACCGATGTTGAGTGGTTATCACAACCTTTTGGTACAAGAAGTGAAAGCGTTACACCTTTCATTATTGGATTCTGGGTTGGAGCACTTGAACTTCTTCCTGCATCCGATTCTTGGACTGATCAAGTAAGACTTGAAGCAAATATTGTTCAGACTGAGGGCAATTTCTCAGAAACTCTTGAAAGAGCAACTAGAACTCTTAATGTTGATCCTCAAACCGGATTTGCTCCAGCAATTTGGAACTCTTGGGTTAACAATTGGACTGGACAAGAAGAAGTTCTTGGTTCACAAACTAGAACTGCACTCCAAAGAAGACAATTTGATCGTGGAAATACAAGATTTAATGTAACAACAACTACAACTTTAAGAGATACCACAAGACAGTTATTTGACACTGGTGTTTCAACAAGAAGTGGGGCAAGGACAGTTGTTACAGAGCAGTTTGATAATGAGTCTCTTGGAGATAGAGTTATTAGTAGAGATTTAATTTCTTTTGCTAGATCAAGAAATATTGAATTCAATATTCGCTCTCTCAAACCCAACACTCAAGTTTATGGTTTCTTTGATGGTGTTGCTATTTCAGATTTTTGTATTCCAAAACTTATTGAAATTAATATGGTTTCGGGAACCTTCCAGGTTGGAGAAACTATTTCCGGAACAATGCGTCCAGTTGGAAACATTTCTGGATCTGAGGGAGATCCATCTATTACCTTCAGAGCAGCGCAAGCAAACCATAAAGCGGGTGCTTTTGATACTGCTACGGAGATTTACTCTACAAACCCGTACAACTCCTCTCAGACGCTTCCTAGCGCCTATTCATCTACGTCTACCATCCTTAACGTAGACACGTTCTCACTTTGTGATCAACCACAAGGTGCATTTATTGGAAACATCTCGCCTGAGATGATCTTAGTTGGACAAACAAGTGGTGCTCAAGCAATTGTTTCCCAAGTAAGACTAATATCTGATTTTACTTCCTCTTTGATTGGTAGTTTCTTTGTTCCTGATCCTAATATTATTACTAATCCTAGATTTGAAGTTGGAACTAAAGTTCTTACCTTTATTGATGATGTTAATAATGATCTTAGAAATGCATCTACTCGTGCAACATCAACCTTCCAAATTAGTGGTGTAATCGAAACAGTACAAGAAAATATTGTCTCTGTTAGAAATGCCAGCGTTCAATCTCAGAATATTTCTGATACAAGAGATATTAGCCAGAGAAATGAAACTGTTGCAACGCAAGTTCTTAATACTGAGGTAGTGTCAACACAAACACAAACAAGAACTCAAGATCTAAATCCACCTGATCCTCTTGCACAAACATTCGTTGTTGAAGATAATACTGGTATTTTCTTTACCAAGTGTGATATTTTCTTCGAGCAAGTTGACAACCTTGGAATTCCTGTAATTTTTGAACTCAGAACAGTTGAGAATGGAACTCCTACAACAAATATACTACCTCTTTCACAATCGATTTTATTCCCTGAACAGGTAAATGTCAGTGATGATGGATCTGTTGCAACATCATTTACACTTCCTGCTCCAGTTTACTTGGAACCTGGAATTGAATATGCAATGGTTGTAAGATCTGCATCTGCAAGATATAGAGTCTTTATTTCTAGAGTTGGTGAAAATGATCTAGTCACTCAAACGTTTGTATCCAATCAACCTTATCTTGGATCCCTTTATAAGTCTCAGAATGGATCTGTTTGGGAACCAAGTCAGTGGGAAGATTTGAAGTTTATGATTTATAGAGCGGATTTCGTTGAAAATGGATCCATTGAAGTATACAGTCCTGAGCTAAGCAGAGGTAATAACCAAATTGCCAAACTGCTACCTAATTCAATCAGTCTTGCATCGAGATCGGTACGTATCGGTATCGGATCTACACTTCAAGACACGGATTTAACCCTTGGTAACACAATTATTCAACACGGTAGTAACGCATCTGGTGATTTTATTGGTAAAGCAGGAATTGCAACTGGTACATTAAATATAATTAATTCTGGCATTGGATTTACTCCTTCTTCAGGATATCTTGAGTATACTGGTGTCGAACTTATCAATATTACTAGTACTGGTAGGAATGCAAAAGCAGATATAACAATTGATAATGGAGTTGCAGTTGGTGCAACTATTTCTGAAAACGTTGCTGCAAGTGGCGGACAAGGTTATATTGTTGGTGATGTACTAGGTATATCTACTATTGGAAATAACAATCTTGGAAGAAACCTTAGATTATCCCTCGTTTCTATTGCTAATACAAATGAATTACTCCTCGATAACGTACAAGGAGATTTTATTACTGGCGCAGGAAACACAGTTCAGTTCCGCAATAATGCCGGACTTACTACCAATCTTAACGCTGCTCAAGGCGGTAATGTTCTTATCGATGGTATTAACAATGTAGTGAGCGATGGTACTCACTTTACTGTTAATCATAAAAACCATGGTATGAATTTTGCAGACAACAGAGTCTCTATTTCCGATGTTGAATCTGACATTCTTCCTGTAAAATTAACACAAACATTGAATTCATCCTCTACATCACCAATTACTGTTGATGTTACCACAGGATTTGATACATTTGAAAATGTTGGAGTTGGAACCACTAATCTTGGATATCTTAAGATTGGTGAGGAAATTGTTTCTTATGAGTCTGCCTCTGGAACAGTAATTACCATCACAGAAAGAGGAATCGATAGCACTGTTGCTAAGAATTATCTCTCAGGAACACAAGTCTTTAAATATGAACTGGGTGACGTATCTTTGAGAAGAATTAATAGAACTCATAATCTTAATGATGTGACTGCGGCAAGTCCACGCACATTTGACACATATAAAGTCAAATTAAACATGGGTGAAAGTGGAGTCGGACGCTCTACTGGCGAGAGTTTCCCAATTCTTTATATGGGAGAAACTAAATCTTCTGGCGGTAATAACATCAAGGCTACACAAAACATTCCTTTTGAGATCTTAACCCCACAAATTCAACATGTTACTGTAAGAGGAACGAATATTGATTCTGAGGTAAGAACGATCTCTGGATCTTCTATCAGTGGAAATGAAATTCCATATCTCGATCAAGGATTTGAATCAATTTCTATCTCTAGATCTAATTACTTCTCCACGCCTAGAATTATTGCTTCTAAGGTAAATGAGAATGCCAAACTTTCTACACTTCCCGGTAATAAGTCCATGACTATGAGACTTAACTTTGGCACCACTGATTCTAGAGTTTCGCCTGTAATTGATACTCAAAGAATGAGTGTTATTTACACATCAAATCGTGTAGATAGTGTAATTAGTAACTATGTTACTGATAATAGAGTAAAGAGTATTGACGCAGATCCTACTGCGTTCCAATATCTTTCTAAAGAGATTGCTTTAGAAAATCCTGCAACTTCTGTTAAGATAATTGTTGATGTTGAAAAGGATAGAGACGCTGATATCAGAGGATTCTTTGCAATCTCTGATCATCAAAACTTCAATCCAATTTATGAGGCATTCCCAGGATTTAATAATATTAACGAAAGAGGACAAATTATCAATGTTGCAAATAATGACGGTTCTTCTGACACTTTTGTCTCCCCTTCTGAAGATTATAGAGAACATACCTTCACAATTGACGAACTACCGTCCTTTAAGTCATATAGAGTCAAACTACTTCTCACATCCACAAACCAAGCAAATCCACCTAAGATCAGAAACTTGAGAGTCATAGCATTAGCATAATGAAACATTTAAAAGTCGAAGGACACAATAATTTCCTTAGAAACAGTGATACTGGTGCTATTATTAATAGTGATAAATCTGGATATTCATCTTACATGATGAATAAAGGTATTAAAAATAAGGAGAGTACTAGAATAGAGAATGTTGAGCAAGATCTTGCTAATATTCACAATGAACTTAGTGAATTAAAATTACTTATTAAAGAGGCACTTTATGGATCCCGATAGCATAACACTTAACAATTTTGTCAAAGAGTTTGAATACATTAAGTTAGCATCTGAGATAGATAGTTGTGATGATAAAGAATCTTTAAAAAACATCGCAAAGTCCTTTGCAAAACTTTATTATAAACAACAAGAGACATTATCTATGATAGGTATACCTGCCAATGGCTAATCAAAACGTAACTTTCGATGTAGCATCTGGTGCTCCATATCCCGTAAATCTTAACATTTTCGGTGGAGCAAATTTTAGTGATAAATTTACTATTATTAATCCAGATTCTAGTGCGTTTAGATTTGATACTGGCGCTGGAGCTACTCCCAGTAGTCCAGTTGAGTGGACAGGAACTGCTGCAATGTCAAAAAGTGTAGCAGTAGGTGCTACATTAGGAGTCACAACCGCGTTTAATGTTGGATTTACTAGTGCAAGAGATGGTGTTATAACACTATCTTTAAATCCAGCAGCTACTAGAAATCTTAAACCTGGTAGATATGTTTATGATGTTTTGGTAAGTTCTGGCAACACAGTGTACAACATTATTAATGGCGATATTTTAGTAAGAGCAGGTATCGCCACAAACCCATAAATAGGTAAAAAGATAAATGCAACCATCAACTAGAGCGGAGTTAGTAGACTACTGCAAACGAAAGTTAGGTGCTCCAGTCCTTGAAATTAATGTTGCCGACGAGCAAATTGAGGACTTAGTTGATGATGCAATACAATATTTTTACGAAAGACACTTTGATGGTGTTGGACAAGTATTTTTAAAATATAAAGTAACTCAAGACGATATTAATAGAGGTAGAAGTCCAGCTCCGGGTGTCACTCAAGCAGGAATTGTAACTACTACCGCTACAGCAATAATTGATGGTGCAGAAACTACATTTTCTTACTTAGAAAACAGTAATTATATTCAAGTTCCACCTTCAGTTATAGGAATTAATAAAATATTTCAATTTGCCGGTGGAAATTCCCTTAGTGGCGGCATGTTTAGTGTAAAATATCAAATGTTTTTGAATGATGTCTATTTTTATGGGAATATAGAGTTATTATCATATGCAATGACTAAGACATATCTCGAAGATATTGATTTTTTGCTGAATACTCACAAACAAGTTAGATTTAACCAAAGACAAGATAGATTATATCTTGATATTGACTGGGGTACTGTAAATGCTGGAGAATATCTGATTATAGATTGTTTTAGAACGGTTGATCCAAATGATTTTTCTAGAGTATATAATGATTCTTTCCTAAAACCATATTTGACTGCTTTAATTAAGCGTCAATGGGGACAAAACCTCATGAAATTTCAAGGTGTTAAACTTCCTGGTGGTGTAGAACTTAATGGTAGACAAATATATGAAGATGGACAAGCAGATCTTGATAAAATTGCTACAAAAATGTCCAATACATATGAACTTCCTCCCCTTGACATGATCGGATAATGGCACTTAATCCTTTTTTCTTACAGGGCTCTCAGGGAGAGCAAAGTCTTGTCCAAGACTTAATCAACGAACAGTTGAGGATGTATGGTGTTGAAGTTTATTATTTACCAAGACAATATGTCACTAAAAGTAAGATAATTAGAGAGGTAATTACATCAGAATTTAATCAATCTTATCCAATTGAAGCATATGTTGATAATTTTGACGGATATGGCGAAAATACGGTACTTTTATCAAAATTTGGTGTTCAAGCAACCAATGAACTTAAGTTAATTATCTCACAAGAAAGATTTTCTTCATATATTACTCCATTAATTAAAAATTTACCAAATATTGAGCTTGCAACTCGTCCTAAAGAAGGTGATTTAATCTATTTTCCTCTTGGTGACAGACTTTTTGAAATTAAGTTTGTTGAGCATGAAAAACCATTTTATCAGTTGCAAAAAAATTACGTTTACGAACTAACTTGCGAACTGTTCAGAGGTGAAGATGAAGTTCTGGATACTGGTATTGAAGAAATCGATGATACCTTCGATGTGGAAGGAAATATCCGATCTCTCACACTTGTTGGATCCGGAACCACCGCCACCGCTTTCTCTGGAAGAATTGCATCAGGTGCCGTCAACCAAATTATCGTTACCAATAGAGGTGAAAAATACAATCATCCACCCATTGTTGCAATTTCATCTGCACCTACCAGTGGCACCCGCGCTACAGGCATATCAACTTTACGTGACGACATTGCTAATTGTGATGGAACTTTAATTGGTTCTAAAGTACAAGGAGTCTTTATTGTAAACCCCGGAGCAGGATACACTATTAATCCAGGTATTGTTTTTGTAGGTGTTAACACTAATCCTGGTGTTGGTGCAGCGGCAACCACTAGAATATCTGATAATACTGTTGGTATTGTTACTATTAGTGATGGTGGTGGTGGATATGTATCTGCTCCTACCGTAACATTCAGCAGTCCTGGTATTGGAACTACGGCAGCAGGTGTTGCAGTCGTTTCTACAGCAGGTACAGTCACCGCGATCTACCTTACAAACGCTGGTGCAGGATATACAGTTGCACCTACGATTACACTTTCTTCTCCAGATATGGGTGGATCTGGTAATTACATTCCAACAGAAACTATTACTGGACAAACGAGTGGTATCACTGGAATAGTTAAGACGTGGAATAGTGTCACTAATGTTCTCACCTATTCTAATGTTTCTGGAGACTTCTTACCAGGAGAATCAATACAAGGTTCTGAGAGCGGTGCTGCTTATGTGATTAGAGTTATTGAAGATGATAACACAGTTAACAAGTATCCAGATAATAATGAAATAGAACTGTCTGCAAAGGATGGAATTATTGATTTCTCAGAATCTAACCCCTTTGGCAATCCTTAACATAAATAAAACTAAAGTAAGGCAATAGTATGTTTGAATACTTTTACCATGAAATCCTGAGAAGAACGATTATTTCGTTCGGAAGTCTTTTTAATGGAATTGATATCAAACATCTGGATTCTTCGGGTAACGTTGAAGAAGTTATCAAAGTTCCACTAGCATACGGGCCTTCTCAAAAGTTTTTAGCAAGACTTGAGCAATCGCCAGATTTAAACAAACCTACTGCGATTACTCTACCAAGAATGTCCTTTGAATTTACAGGACTTCAATATGATGGCAGTAGAAAAGTAACAACAACTCAAACATTTAAATCGCAAAGTGTAGGTATTGCCACTGCAATTAGAAAAACCTATATGCCGGTGCCTTATAATATGGCATTTGAACTTTCTATATTTTGCAAGTTGAATGATGACATGCTTCAAATTATTGAACAAATTTTACCATACTTTCAACCAGCATATACATTATCTGTAAATTTATTAGATACTATTGGAGAAAAGAGAGATATTCCTGTAGTGATTGAAAATATTTCAATACAGGATGATTACGAGGGCAATTATACTACTAGAAGATCTCTATTATATACAATTAGATTTACTGCAAAAACATATTTGTTTGGCCCTGTTGGAGACACATCAAAAGCATCCAGAGATCTTATCAAAAAGGTACGTGTTGGATACGTTCAAGACGATTCTTCTACACCTACAAGGGATCTTACTTATACAGTATTACCAAGAGCAACACAAAGTTACACAGGTAATGTTGTTACAAACTTAGCAGAGGATGTTGGTACAACTACGAACATCTTACGTGTTAATGATTCTTCTGAAATATCTGAAAACACATATATCGTTATTGATAATGAATCAATTTACGTTGATAGAAAAGAAGCAAATACGCTCTTTACAAAGAGAGGGCAAGATGGAACTCTCACCGCGTCTCATGTTGGTGGAACAGCAGTTAATTTTGTTACTGCTGCCGATGATGCTCTCATACAAATCGGTGATGACTTTGGATTTGACGGGAGTCTCACATGAGTTTTGATAGTTTAAATGACACATTTGATGTCTCTAGTGAAATAGTTTCTAGTGAACCAATCAAACCTATTCCCAAAGAAGTAGAAGCAATAAAAACTGACACAAGAAAAGATTATGAATATACAAGAGGTAACTTGTATTCATTAATCGAAAAAGGACAAGAAGCAGTAAATGGTATTCTTGAACTTGCACAAGAAACTGAACAAGCAAGAGCATATGAAGTTGCTGGGCAGTTAATCAAAAGTGTAGCTGATGCAACTGACAAATTAATTGATTTGCAAAAAAAATTAAAAGATGTAGAGGAGGATTCTAAAAAATCTTCTCCAACAAATGTTACCAATGCACTTTTTGTTGGTTCTACAGCAGATCTTGCCAAATTACTAAAGCAAAATAGAAGCGAAGATAAATAAACCATAGGGTGAGAAAACCCAAGGTTATTTACTAATATTTTAATGGCGCAGGCTGAAGATAAAAATTTGCCGTCACTAGATGACTATCTCATTCATGAAGAGGGACTTCCTTCTGTAGATGACTATCTCATTCATGAAGAGGGACTTCCCTCCGTAGAAGATTATATTGAAGTAGATAACGAAGAGGAAAAAAAACAAAAACAAATAGAAGAAACAGTAGAACCAGAAGTTGTGGAATCTACTGTTGATCTTACAGAAATTTTACATTTAATTAGTGATGTAAGGAAGGATATTCCTGAGATTCCTGAAGTAAAATATTATGATGATCAACTTGAAACAATTTGCGAAATAATTGATCAATTAAGGGAAGAAATCTCTGTAGTTCCTGAAGTAAAATATTATGATGATGAACTTGAAGCAGTATGTGAGCAGATTGATCAAGTAAGAAATTTTATCTCTA
>JGI24003J15210_10000141_pt1 | contig 28842 bp, 47 predicted proteins | sample LinPmetageLP28_FD_15210 | JGI IMG/M metagenome (IMG submission 15210)
ACGATTATTCGAACCCATTGCGCGAACAAGGGCTAACTGATCTTCAGTTTTTTTAATAGTAATTTTCATAATCTGTGAGTAAAATTAGAAGTTAATGTTAACAATTGCGTATCCTCCTGCGTGGGTATCACCAGCAGGACGAGATCCAGTAGCAAGGACTTTACCGACAACAGTGTCAGCGGCAACAGCAGTAGCAAGCGTTCCACCAGCACGAAGTCCAAGCTCGACATTAGGAGCAGGGATAAGTGAGCCAGAGAAAGCTCCTTCCATAAAGGTAAATACACCCTTAGTAGCTACAGGGACAGATTCTCCAGAGAGAACGCACTGAAGCTCTTCTTTCTTCTGGGGGTAAAAGCGCAGCTTCTCTCCATTCTCATCGGTGTCGCGAACGTCACGGACGATAATTCCAAGAGCAGCATCACCAGAACCAGCCGTTGCCACCCTCAGAGGGTTAACAGCAAGAGGAGAATAAGCATTTCCTTGAGTAGTAAGGAAAGCAGATCCACCGTCTACGAGATCTATAAGATCATCGTTGAGATTGGCGGCAGAAACCTTTACAATGGTTCCAGCCCCGACATCAGTGCCTTCGTAAGCAAACATGTTGATAACATCGTTATCATCATATTGACGGTAGGGCAATATTTTAGTAATTTCACTAGCCATAATATAATTTAGTTAGATTTTTTTTTAGTTAGATTTTTTTTTATTTTGTAACTTCTACAGAGAAGTTTTCTTTCAGCTTTGCAACCAAAGAAATTTGTTCGGAGGCTTCTGCGTTGTTGTTAGGAATGGGAGCGGCCTCGACCTCTTCAACTTCCAACTCATCTTCGCTAGCCTCAACTTCTTCTTGCTGCTCAGGAGTCTCTTCTGCCATCTTAGAAGCAATAGCCTCTTCGATTTTGGTTTTGACTGCCTCTTCTTGAGCTGCAATGGCCTCTTTGGTCTTGCTTGCAAAAAGAATAGAAAGTTTTTCTTTGAAGGTATCGAAAGCCTCATCAGAAGCTTCAACAACCTTCAACTCATCTACGACCAACTTAAGCTCTGCTTCAGTAAGTTCGTATGTGGAGTCGATAAAGTTCATACGAGAGTTAAATAACTCAACAGCAGCTTGAGCTTCAACCTCAGATTTGAGAGCGGAGAGTTCTGTCTGAACAGCATCAAAAGAAGCTTTCATTTCAGTCAGATCTGCTTCTGCTTTCTCACGAGCTTCGGCTTCAAGTTGAACTTTAGATTTCCAGTTTTCGGAATGCTCAGTAAGAGCATCACGCATAATCTCACCAACAGAGCTGGCTTGATCGTCCTTCTTGACTACAGAAGCTACGCTTTCGGCAACTTGTGTCATTAATGTTTCGAATTGTTCCTTATCCATATCAAAAATATCGAATTTGTTGTTTGTTACAGTGTTTTTTCCATTTAGGGAATTTTTAATAATATTATTATCTTCTTTTGCTAAAGAATTATCAACAGGCTTTTTGTTTTTCTGTGGGTCTGATGTATAAACCCCTTTAACTCTAGCAGCAGGTTTATATGTTAGTGCAGCTCCTAAAGGATAAGTTTCACCATGTATCAATCGGTGAACTGGTGTGCCATTTTCATCTACGCCTTTTCCACCAAAACCCTTTACATACTGCTTAAGCTCCTCTTTCTTTGAACCTTCGGCAACTTCACATTCGTCCAATCTATTAGATCCATAGACGACCTTATAGTTCTTAAATGCAAGCTCCCAGCTAGTAGCAATACTCTGATATTCTTCATTCTCTTCTTTAGCGGCTGTTTCGATAGCTTCCGCTAACTCTGGAAAAATATTCTTATAAATTAAACCAGCAGCGTTGATATAAAATGGCTCTTCTTTGTTAGCATATGATTCAATAGCATTATCTTTAAAATCATATTCCTCCATAGAGAAAGAAGCATTGATCATGTGGCCTACGATCTTATGCTTCTTGTGTTCAATGTTAATGGGCTTATTTATAAATCTTTTTACGGCTGCTACTGCTGTTTCAGAATCTATGCCATCACCGTTTTTATTAAATTCGTTGACGAGGGCTAAATTAAATACAACAGGCAATACATCTACATTTGCAGATGGGTCAAAGTCGTCTGGCAATAAAGATTTAGCAGCTTCTGCGATAGATCCCTCTGATACTCCAAACTTTTCGTAGTCAGCTTCTTTGAGAGCCTTAATGCTACAATCAAAGCTACTTACCTCAAAATCTTTTAAATCCATAAAATGTTATACACCTAAATTTTAGTTGAGTGATGCAAAATCGCAGCAGACATGTCATCGAGCTGATGTTTAGCGCCTACATCCAACACATCTGGATCAACATTTAATTCAGAAAGATTATCTAAATTTTCCACAACACTTGATAAAGTCTCATCCCATTCATCTACTGACTTAGAAACAATAATTGACTCACAAGCGCGAGAAACTAAATCTTTTTTATCATCATCAAGTTCATCCAAGCCAAACTTAAGAGCAAAGTCACGATAAGCTCTAAGTTCAAATTCGCTAACCATTTGGGTAGCTTCAACAATATGTTTCTTTGAAAAGCTTGAGTTAGAGACTCCAATAGGACGACCACCAGAAGGCGCAATAGGGGCCACTTCTGGTTTAGCGTCTGGAACAGAATCTTCTTCGTTTTGGTAAAGGTTAATGCTGTTTACAAGTGGCATGTAATAACCTTCTTCCCTCTGCTCTTTGAACTTATCTTGTGCATCTCCCATATCTTCAGATTTTGGAAAGATTCCAGTGTTGATAACTTCCATGCCTTGCTGAGGAGTAAGAACTCCAAGCTCCATCATGCGAGTAGCAAGCTTAGTCATGTCCGAATTATTAAGAGTATCAGTCTTAACAAAATTAACCTCTGGCCAAGAACGCATTCCCGCATCTTTACAAATACGGCGTATCTCTGGTTGTAAGAAATCACGGATAAATTGGCTACGAGACTCTTCAAGGCGCTGAATGAATATCTTCATCTTTAGCTGCCCATCTGCATATTTGTTGTCTCCAAGGAGAACATTCTGAAGCCCCTCTTGAATGTCGCGGTTTAAAATCTCATACTTTTCAGGGCCAATTACTTTACGAAGATCGGGAATAACAAAATCAGCTTTTGTGGTATAATCAGATACAAGAACACGCCCAACACTTTGATTCTTGAAGATGTTTTGCATTGCAGCTAATGCTTTGTGATTAACTCCACCCTTGTCTGGCTCTGCACCCATAGTAACCAACAAAACAACATTCTCAATAGAACGAGAAATGGCTTGGTCAATTTTCTTAAGCTCTAGTTTCTTATTGATGTCATCGAGGACAGAGAAAGCGTATGGAACAGAAAGTGGCTCATAGTCTTGCTTTTTAGCAAATACAACATGTAGTAGTTCTGAAGCTAATTTAATATACAAACGCTCAGTGGTAGTAGCGGTGTTGTTTTGAATTCTTACCTGAACATCTTCTGGCAAAGAATTATACATCTCAATCTCATGCTCTGTTTTAGGCTCTTTAAGTCTAGATATTTCATATGGAGTAAGGACTTTGAAATACTGAAAGTCATTAAAAGAAATAGAACCTTTTGTAGCGATATCAGTTGGGTTTATGATCAAATACTTGATTGGAATGGGAACGCTCTTAGTAGCACCATAGGTTTCCAAGATCTTTCCAGTATCAGCAGTTTTGATCTTACCATCAACACGATACATGAAAACATTGCCTGAACGATAGTATTCGCGGAAGTATTGTGACTTGATGTCATGAATTTTAATTCTTTTAAACCAAGCTTTTACAAAGTTTCTAGCTTTAGCAGATCCCCCTTCTAAAAATAACTCAGAGTCAGCGAAATCAGATAGCATGTCAATAGTGCTTCTGAAGGCAGGGACATTAAAGTAAGCTTTTTGACATAACTGGATTGCATCACGGACATTTACGGAGTCACGAGAGTAATCAAAAGGGAGTAGCCCATCGTCAATATTCTTGAACCTATTTTTAGTATAGCTTTGAGTAATGCTGTTAGTTCTTGAACTTGAGCGATTTGTTGGGTCAGAAAGACGAGACGCAGTAGTTTCATATAAAGATTCTCCGACCAGCTCTGGAGAAAACTCCTCTGCTAAAGACTGATTGGTTATATCCTCTAAATTATGATTGAGAGTGTTGCTTTTGAACTTATTCCAATATTCAGACCGTTTTGTATACTTACGCTTTGCCATGCTAACAATTGTTACACTAAAGTTATAAAAGTTACTTTACAACTTTTCAAATAGTAAACGGTATAAATGTAGACTCAGGTTTTTTCTCAGGAGTTACATTAAGAGAATCAAAATAAACTTTGGCGAACCAATTCCCTAGAATCAAAGCAGAATAAGAGTCTTTTCGTGCTCTATTCGGCCCCTTCTGTCTTCGGATGTTTTGGGGCAAGTTAAACGACTGTGAACCTTGGGGGTTGGTAGTAACCTCAATGTTAGCACATTCTGACTTTGTAAGTTCAATGTTAGTTTTCTGTTGGTCAATAAGATCAATCATTTTTGCTCCTTTAGAAGTGGCTGTAATTTTATTATCCCACTTTATCTCATCAATTGGTAAATTACCTTTTCTTTGTCGGTCGAAGTGGTCGTCCACCGCTCTGGAGCCAAACAGTATTCTTTTATGGTCTATCGCTGCTTGCAACATTTCATTACCACTTCTAATCCAATTGACTGTAGGTTTTCTTAAGACACAATATTTTCTCTCCTTTTGGTTATATTGGCTCTTAAATTGTGTGATGTCACTATGCCATTGATCAGGTTTTTCTAAATCGACTTCAATCACTCCAATATTCACACTAGCCTTTTTAAACAACTCACTCTCATTACAAGAGTTGATGAACTGAACTCCTCCATTGTAGTCACCGCATATACCCACGATATTAAAGTATTGAATAAGATACAGAAAATACCTCATATGCTCTTTTAAGGATACTCCAGCCACTGCGTAGCTATGAACAAGGCAAATCTTCTGTTCGTCCCCCAGAACCTTAAATACATGCATTGCGAAGTGGTCAGCGCTTGTGTTACCAGCCCAGTTGGGGTCAAAAGCAAGAATATATTCGTCACTTGGGTTTCCAATTACTTCAACAGCAGGAAACTCTCCATCAGCAATAGTGCAAGCTGCCATTTTAGATAATCTGAAATAACCATCACTCTCATCTACAAATTGTGCGCCGAACTCTCGTTTAAACTGCATCTCAGACATAGTGGCCTTCGCCTGTTTAAGCAGGTTCTGATCGTAAAGTCTTGTCGGAGCACAGTCGTAACTTAATTGCATAATTAATCTATATGCATCATCAGCCGCTTGTTCTTCATCATCATTATCTCTGTCGAACTCTCCGAAGATAAGACCCTCATACTTTTTGTAGAGTTTATACATATATTCGAATTTGAATGACGGAGATGAAAGTATTATCAACTTGTTATTTGGCCATACATACCTATCATTCTCTTTCAGCTCGCCCTTGTCGATAAGGCGGGATTCTAGTTTATGTAGTTCCTCCCTTTCAATAGGATTCTCTACAACTCCAAGGAATGGTATGATAACTTCATTGAATATCTTTTCTGGTATTGTTAAGAACTCATCTAACACTATCCTATTAAATCGAAATCCACGAAGTCGTTCTCCGTTAGCTAATGGCAAAGCTATTGCGCGACTATTATTAATTTTCAAAGTCCACTGGTCAGTTCCTTTTGTTATTTTAACTCCACATTCTTTTGCGAGCTTTGCCTCTGGCTTACAAAGGATATCTTCCATCTTCTGGAAGATTTGTTTTGACTGCCTAAAGCTACCTGCAATAACACCTATATTTGCATTAGGGTTTAACAAACATTCAAGTAACACATAAATGGCTGTAGAGAAAGTCTTAGACATACCACGGGAGAATACGAACATTGAATAGTCCGATACCATCATCCCTTTGATGGCCATAGCCTGAAATGGGAATAACTTTACCCCCAAAAATAATTCGGAGGTAAATGCAATATTAGCTCTTAAAAACTTATATAATAAATACTTAGCTTCCTCGTCAGGCAAGTCGCCATCAAGTGTTTTTAAATATGTATTAAGCTCGTTCGCGGAATAATCATTTCGATACCGCTGTTTTCCTTTCTGCCATGCCATGAACTTTTTTCTCTAAATGATATTGAACGTCAACGTGCCATAGACGTTGCCCGTGATGTAGTATCTTGGGGATAATCTTCTTCGCCCCCGCTCTTGAGTAAGCAAAAACAAACTGTATGTTTTCTGGGTAGTCTATCATCAGACTACGAACATTGTGCCACAAGTAACCTAAATTCGATTTGAACTTTGATACTTTGTTTTCTTCCTCGATTTTTTTAATAGACGACTCGACAACAATGAACATGTAAGAATTAAACTGGACACAACGATCCATTTCGCGCCTGAATCTTTTAATATCTTTTCCGAAAGTTTGTCTAAAATCATCTTGAGCTTTTCTATCTACAAAGGTTTTTGAGTAGTATTCTCCAGCAGCAGTATAATCACCGAAGTCTAACTTGTTCTTTACACTATTATCGAAGTTAAGGGGCTTTTGTTCTCTAGTATCCACGAATATCTGCATGTCTTTACTTTCTTGCTCCCAGAAGTTTTTAGGTAAATTCTTAGTAAACCAAGATTTTATTCCCAAGTCCTCAGAGAACTCAGAGTAAGACCTCCACATTTTGCGGTAGTAATCTATATTAGGCATTTGAGCCAGCATGTAATATAAGTCTGGTGGAGTAAACTTTACATCCTTATTTTTAAATCTTTCGCGAGTGTAATTGATTAAGTGATTTTTTGCTTTGATAGGAGAGGTTGTCTTTAACCAAGATAAATAATTATCTACATTGTTAAAGTCTTCTGAAAAATATTGGTCGTAGTTTTTGAATTGTAGTAATTCGTTTGTGTAAAGATCTCGTTTGCCATAGTATTCCACATAATATTCCCCAATGGAAGTGCTATGAGCTTTAAGGTGGGCGTGAAAGCTTCTACGATTATCGAAGGACTTACCACATACTCTGCAAACAAATTCACTCATAACAACTCTTTTTTAGATATACCAAGCACTCGTGCTTTATAGTCATCCATATTCTCTAGTCTATCAGCCTCTTCTTCAATTAATTTGTTTTGAAGTTCAGCCATCATGATCATACGGTCTCTTTCTTCACGATCTTGAAATGCTTCTACCAGAGCAAAGATAGATCCATTTTCTTCACCTTTAGCTTTCAGTCTTGCGGTTCTAGATCCATTCAAGTCTTTCGTTAGGGATTCGATGCGCTTCTCGCACTGGTTAAGCTCTTCGCTGGTGGCCTTGATAATCTCCGTCAGACGCATTGTGATGTCCCTTTCGTTGTCTTGGTCGTCTAGTAGTGCATTAAGCTTGTCAATACGCATCTGGATGTGTTTCTGGCGCACGTAGTTAGCACATACGGTCACATATAGATTCAATTCGTCGTTAGTGAGGTCAGGCTTGTCCCAAATAGCACGGACGAACTCACTTTCGAATAAATTTCTGTCAGCTAGAGTTGAATACTGATTAATAAAATGATTGAAGCGAGGGCTTTTAAAATAAAGAATTAATTGCTCTACTAGTTTCTTTTGTTTTGTTTGGAGGGTTAGTTCTTCTAGGGTAGCTCCACAGAAGTTGTTTATCTTAACAATTGCTCTGTTTATAGACTTGGGAGGAGTCCACTTCTCTTTTGTAACAATTTCGTTATCGTCTACAATCTCTGGCCGATAAGTTTTTAAGAAATCGACAATAACCCTGTGCTTCATGCTCAAGGGTTGAACGTCACGGTCTTTGAAGGTGAGTCGGGCAATTTCTAGTGCATTCATCCCAACTTCAATATTGTCAGTCATCAAGAACTCTTTTTGTTCCCTATTTAGATGAACCTGCTCTACTTTCGGGGCAAGTGATGTATTTGCTTTTTTGTCTTGTCCAGCTAAGAACTTCCTCACTGCACGGCCCTGTTTCGATCTCCCATCAATATCCTCGTCATTGAATACTTTGCGGGTAATAAACATCAAATCGGGGTTTGTTTTAAACAATTTAAGAATTTCCTCTTTCTGCTCTTCTGTTAAATCATATATCATTATATATCCTCCTCTTTTACTAACTTAGCTGCTATATTGTAAAACTTCTTCTTCAGGTTGTTTATTTGTTTGTATCTAGGTGTCTTTCTTCTACTTGTATCTCGCTTGAACCCAAACTTCTTAGCAACCTCTGCTTCATCTACGTGATCTATAAACAAAAGCTTATATATCTCTTTATGCTTGTCGTTTAACTCAGCCATAACCAAAAGATGTATCTTGGACGTTTTCTTATCATAGTCCAATTCATCTTCATTTATTCTATCTTTAACCGATATTAAAGCATCTAAAGAGACTGGCATCTTTAAATGAAACGCGCTTTGTTTTTTATTCTTCCATTTAGCGAAGTCCCCACACTCTTCGTCCTGCTCCTTGCTTTTAGTAAAGCTACACTCATCTCCACCTAAATAAAAAGAACACCGCAAACACGGTTTAGCGAAGTTCCCATAATGATTCCTTATCAGATTCTTTATCTGATTACTAATCAACATAGAAGCCCAAGGCTTAAATGCTCTCTTCTGATCCCACAAATGCCACTTTTTATAGATATGAGTGCGGATTATTTGAGATACATCATCATAATCCAACCAAGCTATGGAATTAAGTTGCCACTTGGTTCTATACCTACTTAAAAGTTCTTCTATCTCTGGAATAAGGTCTTCATACCTTTTATCCATCAATGTCTTGAATTCTAGATGAAGCGCAATCAGCTTGGCTCTGTTTAATCATAGCGTCACCCTCGGGCAAATTTGCTGCTGGCCTAGAAGTCCTACTCCTATTGGCATCTTCAGGAGTGGCAGATTTCCAGAGATCAGTTAATGTAGTGTTCTGCGAGCTAGCTTCTGCTACAATGTCTCTCTTCATTTTTTTCAAATCAAAGGAACGAGGACTCTCTTCCTCATAATCAATTTCAGCAACAGCTTCTCGTCGAGCTGGCGCGGGTGCTGCCGCTCCAATCGACGAACCACACGCCGAACAAAACTTGGGTTTGGTCACCTCATACACGTTTTTTTGACCGCAGGATGAACAGAAAACTTTATTCATATGAAATTTTATTGATTTGGGGCTAATAATTCAATTTTTTCTACAAGATATGTAATAATTTTATCTCTTATCACATCTTCCTTACTAAACTCTACACTATGCACCCCTTTTTTGGAACTTTGCTCGTCTTTAAACAAATTAGCCAACTTAGTAAACCCACTACTCCTAATGTCACTCTGCAAACTATCCCCACACACAAATAACCTACTGCCACGACCAATCCTTGTAAGCACAGTAGTCAACTCTCTCACACTCATATTCTGAGCCTCATCCACAATCACAATCTTATCCCGCCAAGTGCATCCGCGCAAAAAGTTAATCGGCTCCGCTTCTAATACTCTTTTGTTTTTTAACTGGTCTTTCTCTGGCTTGTTCAATAACTCGTCAATCTTATCAAGTAACGGAGCCATATATGGCCCAAACTTATCATCCATATCACCTTTCAGAAAACCTATCCCCCTATCCGCACTCTCCACAACACTACGCAAATACAATATTTTTAAGTTTTTGTCGTTATTATACAAATCTAAGGCACTATAAACAGAAAGAAATGTCTTAGCCGTTCCTGCTGGCCCACCCAGAAATACAATCCGAGTATTGTTGTCTGACATTATGTCATAGAATTCTTTTTGTTTTTTTGTTAATTCAATATGACCCAATAACAAGCTGCTGTCTTTTATCATTTCTTTTTATTTATTACACGGGTTTAGCTTTTGTTTTGTTTTATTCTGTGGCGCACCGCCACTTTTAATATGAAAAATAACTTCTTTATAGTGTTCACCACCCCCCGCGCTGTATGCGTCAAGCACAAAAGTCAAAAAGTTTCAGAAAACCCCTCCCCTAAAAAAAAATACATTTATATGCAGAAAAAGCTTTTTGTTTACCCTGATCTGTGATAAAATACACGCATGGCAACGATATACTTCTCAGGAGGAAAAGCGAAACACGCAAACGAAATCAAGAGTTTCGTCATCATCTCGAAAACCGCTGAAGGCAAAGAGGTTGTTTGGGGCGAGACCACAAACACTAAAACAGTTGAGAAATTGAGAAGTGGTCAACACTGGGCTTTCCCCGAAGGGAAGTTCGTTCGCGTCGAGGAGTTTGAGAACGCAAAGGCTTCTTGGGCTTCCAAGCATGGAGAAAGGCTGGAACTTCTTTATGGTCGCAACTCCCGACCCCGTTAAAAAAAGTTTTCTTTTTATACGAAAAGAGCTTGCACCAATCAGAAAAATAAAGTAGAATTCACACATGACCGCAACCGAAGAAGCACTAGCAGCAATGGCAAAAGCAGAAGCAGGATGGGACAAATTAGCAGAGGAGACCGTTGAGGTTTCTGGCCAGTTCCAGAAAGAATGCCAAGAGTTCCGAAAAGAGCAAAGGGAATGGTTCCTTGAAAATGTGCCTGACCAGCCGAAGCAAGACCCTAGATTCCTAGCCTAAAAAATAACAAGTAAGAAAACTACCATTATGAATCTCCACAATTTCAAATATCAGTCCCCAATGGGGAAAGCAATCTTGATTCTCACCTATCCCATTCTCTTCCCTCATCACATTGGGGAGTTGATGCGTGAGCGAAAGTTGAAGCGAATTATCCGCAAGGGCATCGCGGATGCATGCAAAGAGCCGCAGGGCGTGACTGCGGAAATCGTCAACGAAGCCTCGTGCGAACTCCGCATGATTTACGGCAAGTAAAAAGTTGGGTGGCCAATGGTTTCGACGGGACGCGAGTCTCGGATGGGGGTTCGATCCCCCCGCCATCCACCAAAAAAAATACTTGACACGTTGAGTTTTTATGTTATAAAAAAAATCGCTCTAACTAACTGAGTATCAACGAGTTACGGGGAAGCGCCCCGCCCCCGCCCGTAACTGACTGAGTATCAACGACTTACGAAGGTTTTTTCTATATCAAAACAAGCCATCGTGTCAAGCCCTTTTAAATAAAAAAAAGATTAAATATATGCAGAAAAAGCTTTTCTTTTGTGAGATTCTCCTGTATACTATGCCCATGTCCGACACTACTACATCACCAACGTTCCGCACCTACAAGACCAAGCATCTGATTCTCTCGGTCTACCGCACGGGAATGACTTACTTGCACATCTCTGTAAAAAATAGCCAGTGGAGTCGCTATAAGTTCCAAGCTATCACCCGCGAGCAAGCAGCTAAAGCCCTCCTTGATATCCGCGCAGCCAAACGCGCAGCCAAGAGAGTAGAGGCCGAAGCCCTTGTTTCTGTCGCTTCTTACCTCTAAAAAAGATCAAAATAATCCTTGCACCAACCCCAAATCTAGACTATAATTCTCTCGTTATGAAAAACACCACTACCACTACCACCACCCGCTTCGATCACGCCCTCTATGGACTCAGTGACGAAGACCTCAAGACTAAGCTCACCAATCGCGTGGTGACTTACTTCAACAGCGACGAATCCTCTGTCAAAAATGACGGCGTTCGTCAGTTCGTGATCAAGTCAATCGACTACACTGGTCACGCCAAAGGATCGGGTCGTCGCTACATCCAAGGCGAGGTTCAAGACCTCGACGATGGAGGCAAGACCAAGTTCCGCACTCTGCACGTTGCAGGGATCGAAAAGGTGAAAGGTCGCGTGGCGACCGCTTACCAGCTAGCCAAATCAGTTTTCTAATGGTGTGTGTGTCTACCCGTCAGTCTCTTCGGAGGCTGGCGGGTTTTTTTTTGATTTATATGCAAAAAGATCTTGCGCGTGATTCTTTTTTCGAGTATACTATCGGCATGGCAACAGTAACACAAAACCACTTAGCAGACTTAGCATATCAAGCAGGACTCCGAGGTCATGAGAGTATCACCTGCCCCCGTTCATACCTTGGCTGGGTAATCCCAGAAATGTTCGAAGATGGAGCGATGGCCTTCGGGATCTGGAGGCACTTCTGGGCAGAGGGTGAGCGGGTCGAGAGGGAAGCTTGCGCTCGCGATTACGATGACAGTCGATTGGATTACTAATCCGCACCACACAAGGCTCCCGAAAGGGAGCTTTTTTTTTGAATTAAATTAATCTTTTGTGTTGACATCCGCGAGAAAACAGTTAATAAAAAAATCCTCCTAACTCACTGAGTATCAAGGAGTTGCGGGCGGGGGCGGGGCCGTGGCCCCTAACTCGTTGAGTATCAAGGACTTACAACGTTTTTTTCTTTATAGTAAACAAGGAGAGAGTCAAGCCTAAAAATAAAAATAAATGCTGTCTGACAGATTAAAAAAAGATTAAAATACATGCAGAAAAACCTTTTAATCTCTGAGTTTTTAGAGTAAAATATGCACATGACCAACCAAGACAACATCACCCGCCTGATCAAGAAGCAGTTTGTTTACACCACTTCTAACAATGGAAATCTTCGCATGTATCAACTTCGCGGGGTTGAGCATTCCACCAAGGACTTCGCAGTTTGTAAAGTGGTTGACGTAAGTCACGACAGCAAGACGGGCGACGAGGAAATTTTCAGAACTCTCTACTTCTCACGCATAGAAAAATAATTAAAAAAACATTTAAAAAGGGCTTGCGCCCATCCCCCAAATCCTTTATACTCCCCCCAGTAAGAAAGCTCTATAGTTTAAAAAGTAAAACATTCTCCACGGCCTCTCCAATCATAAGCCACCGCAACCCAAATGGTTCGGGCGAGAAAGACAAAGGTGCAATTCCTTTTAGAGCAACCAATTTTCCAGACACAAACACTATGAACTTATCAAAAGAATCACAGGAAGCAATAGAAGCAATGAAGAAGGCCGAAGAGAATTGGGACAAGATGGTTGCTAGAGCTTCCGAGGTCTCAGGTCAATTCCAGAAAGAGTGCCAAGAGTTGAAAGTTGAATTGGAGGAATTAAAATAGAGTCATGAAAGAAGAAAAAAATCCACTCCTCGCGAGTGCTGAAACCGCTTTAGCTTTTGAAGAAGCAATGAAAGAATACATCGCGGAGCTTGAGGTTGATGGTGTAGTTAGTTACAGCCACTTTACTTTGCGCCGTTTACATAATCGTTTTGGCAGGGAAGCTGTCCAAGGATGGCTGAATAATCACTTTGATAATAAATAAAATGAAAAAACTCCTAATCATCACACTGCTTGCTGTATCAGTTTACTTCTTTCAGGAGGCTGGCAAAGTGGCCAATAAAGAAAAACAAGTAAAGGTTACCCCGACGACTGTCGAGATTCAGAAGCAAGCCGCGCCTGAGATTGTTAAAACATGGCAAGCACCCGTGCTTGTTAAGCCAAAGCGTTTTTACAAGAGAGACAAGAAAGAAGATCTAGTTCCTGTTCTTGTTAGACCTAAAAAATCCTACAGGGTCGAAGAGGTTAAAAAAGAAATCAAAAAAGAAATCTCTGCTTGGGATAAAATGTTTTCTAAAGTAAAACACTACGAGAGTTTTAAGTCTAAAGCGTATCGTTGCAGTGGTGGAGTCATGACTATCGGCTATGGCCATACCAAAAATGTTAGATGGGGCGACACTATCACAGAATCAGAAGCAGTGAAACTGTTAGAAGAAGAATTACTTGTTGCTAAAAATCATGTGATGAGAATTGTAAAAGTTCCATTGACCGAAAATCAATTGGCATCACTCACAAGTTTTACTTTTAACTGTGGTCAAGGTTCACTAAGCAAATTGGTCTGTGAAAAAAAGAATAGACTCAATAATGGAAACTATAAAAGCGTTGAGGTGGTCATGCCTCAATATAGAATGGCAGCGGGGAAAATCCGAAAAGGTTTGGAGCTTCGGAGAAAATGGGAAGTTTCTTTGTGGCGTGATAAAAATTCACTATAATAAAAAAAACTCTGTAAGTCGTTGAACGTCAAGGAGTTACGAGCGGGGGCGGGGCCAATGGCCCTAACTCGTTGAGCATCAGTGACTTAGAAGGTTTTTTAATTTTAGGCTTCTCTGTAACTCACTGAGCTTCTCTGTAACTCACTGAGTATCAGTTGGTTATAACGCAATATATCTGGCCCTATATATTTGACTTATTTGTTGTTAACCTTAATGACCTTTGTGCTTTTTTCTCTTGACGAAAAGAAACTATAATGTAGAATTCACTTATGCCTAAATCAACTGAATCCGTCCGTATCGAAGTTAGAAACCAAGATCAGGCTATCATGCTTGAATATGCTTTACGTCTCGTTCATCAACACCTAGCCGAAAGGATGGGGGATGTCCAAGATGATAAGTTTGAAAGCTTCGTTGATAACGTAAAGTGGACACGCAAGCACGTTGCTGCATTAAACGAAAAGTTTGCTCTTAGTTAATCGCAAGGTTGGCTATCCAAACCTCTCCTACTTTTCTAGACAGTGGGAGGGGTTTTTTTTCTTTTTTAATTTGACGCTTGGTCAATTTTCCCCCATACTCCCGACATGACAGTTCAAAATCCTATTGCTGATAGTCTCGCCCCGATGAATGAAACAGACTTACGCGACATGCTCGATGATGGACCTCGCGCTGGCAACTTTAACCCCACGCCCGAAGTAGTGGGAGAGTTGCTCGCGCAGATCCAAAACGATATGGGTGATCGTAACCCCGAATGGTCTTCTGATGATGGCCTCTCACCCGCAGACGCGCAAGCTCTTCAAAATCACCTCGACGGAGAATAAAAAATCGTTTTAACTCCTTGAACGTCAAGGAGTTGCGGCAAAGCCCCCCGCCCCGCCCCGTAAGTCGTTGATAATCAGTGACTTACGGGGTTTTTCTCTTTATCATAAAGCTGGGGGGGATGTCAAGCTTATTTGTTAAAATATTTGGCATTGTTAGCGCAAAAAAAATCACTTTTAATGCAAAAAAGGTATTGCGCTTCACAAAAAAATGGTTTAGACTCTCACCAGTTCAGAGGCAGTTCTCTGACAGTTAACCAACTAGAAACTACTACTACTATGAAAAACCTAATCTACTCCTCCAACAAAGTCAGCTATGATCAACTCAAAGAAGTTGAAAAGCCTGATCCTATGGGTTCGCGTCACTTCCCAATTGACCATCACGAGTTGGTCGATATCGCCAAGCGCGAACTGGAACACAGTGGCTTTGACATTGTGCAGGAAGAACACGGTCTCGCTGAGAAAGGCATGAATTGCTTTTCTGGTTTTGCCATTCGCAAGTCAGACTTTGATAATACTGACCGCGAGCTTGTCTTTGGTCTTCGGAACTCCCACAATCAAAAGTTTGCTAGTTCTGTAGCGGTTGGTTCCTCAATGCTTGTTTGCGAGAATCTTTGCTTTTCCTCTGACATTACCCTGTCACGGAAGCACACCCGCAACATTTTTCAGGATCTCCCACTAGTTATGGCCGAAGCCATTGGTTCCATCCAAAAGACTTGGGACAATGAAGGCAAGCGAATTGAGACTTACAAGAACACCGAGGCTGATGAGATCGAGGTAATCAACAAGCTTCTCAAGGCTGGTTTGATCAAGCCCACCAAGATTGAAAAATTCTTGGATCTTGTTCAGAATGGTGGCGTTGATGTTGACGGCACAAAGGGAGCTTTCCACGAGCATCGCGGGACACTCTGGAATATCTTCAATGCTGTCACAGAATCCTACAAGGATTTGACTGCCAACAATGTCATGCACCTACCACGCATGACAATGCAAACCCAAGGTATTCTCGACAGGGTTGCAAACCCTTCCTTGATTACTGCGGAAGATCGCAATTCCGCACTCGTTTTATCTGCCTAGCCTATAACGCCCCCCGAAAGGGGGGCTTCTTATCATGAAAGAACAGGACAGAACTTTTTTTGAGAATGTGGTTTTTACTTGCATGTTCATTTTGTCAGGTATAATATCTCTTGTCGGCGTTGTGCATCTTTTTAAAATGGCGTTTTAATTTTCATCGTGGTCGATAGCGTAACCTCGTCCCCTCTGCATGGGGGGCGGGGTTTTTCTTTTCTAATAATAAAAAACGCTGTAAGTCGTTGAGTATCAATGAGTTACGGGCGGGGGCGGGGCCGCGCCCCGTAAGTCGCTATCGTTCAGTGGCTTATGAAGATTTTTTTAAATTAAAAAAACATTAAAAAGGCTTGTTTTGAAATCAAATTCTGTCAGAATACTCTCGTTATGGAACAAGAGATACCAACAATCAGATTGACAGGACATTTCAATAAAACCTTCAGTGTTAAAAAGGAGGAGAAGGCTTACAAGGGCTTAGAATATTCCATTGAATGGGATTTTGATAAGAAGAAAACCCGCATCCCGATTTCGACACACGGTGCGATTGAACTATCAGAAGTGTTTGATAAGCTAGGCTTCACACAAATTCACCGCGAAAGCTAAAACCATGACAATAGAAGTAGAAAGAAAAGAAGTTTACGGTAATACTCTGACTTATGTGAAAAAAGAATCTGTCAGGAATTCCATAAAGAAACTAACAGGAAGAAAAACTTTAACCGACTACGACGTTGAAGCTCTTAAAGAGTTGGGATTTGTCTTGGTCATTGAACAAGTAACAGAAAGAATTTAAATTATGATTAAAGAACACACAATGCCATGCATCCACATGAATGGATCGGGAGAGACCAGCCTACGCAGACAATACAACGAATTGTTTGAAGCTGTAAGCGAGGCGCAAATTAAACTGCTTTTTGATACAGACTTCCATCAAAGGGATTACTACCCTCTTGGGGATGAAGCTTGGGATAAAGCTTATCAAGAAAGAGAAGAGGTTAAGAAGGCAATGAATACAGTCTATCAATATGCGAAGCAGCATATGCACTTCCTTGAATATGGAAAGGAGCCATTGCCAGATGAGCATTAAATAAAAATATCTCCTAAGTCATTGAATATCAGTGGCTTAGGGGCAAGCCCCCCGCCGCGCCCCGTAACTCCTTATCAATCAGTGAGTTACGAGGTTTTTTTCTATATACGAAAAAACTAATAGTGCAAGCTCAAAATAAAATAATAAAAAACATTAAAAAAGCCTTGTCTCGCAGGAAAAATCCTGTCAGAATACTCTCGTTATGGGATTAGATCAATACGCAGAACGAAGGGATTCAAATGGAGAAGATTGCGAAATCACCAATTGGAGAAAGCACAACGCCTTGCAAGGTTGGATGGAAAACCTCTGGACTCTCAAAACTGGGAAGCCAGCAGATGAATTAAACTGCCATGAAGTCGAATTGACTGCCGAGGATTTAGAAAGTCTGTGGGCAGTGGTTGAGGCTGGAAAGTTGCCGGAAACTGTGGGTTTCTTTTACGGTGCTGACAGTAGTCAGGATGAGTGGAGAAAAGAGAAGGATCTTAAATTTATCAAGGAGGCTCTTGAGGCGATTGATGAAGGGGACAAAGTTTTTTATTCTTGCTGGTGGTAAATCTTTAATCAAAAATAAAACACAATGAAATTACTTAATTCAGGCAACGCCAAAACCCTCAAGGGTGAAAAGGTTGGGTTCCGCACATTCGGACTCCATCTTTCCCCTGCTACCAAATCAGGATTCAACGTCTGCCAATGGGCAAGCGCGGGATGTCGTGCAGCTTGTTTAGATACAGCGGGGCGCGGTTGTATGTCCAACGTGCAAAATTCTAGAATCGCTAAAACGCGAAGGTTCTTTAAAGATAACTTGGGTTTTATGTCGGATCTTCGAATTGAAATCGGCAAGGCTATCAAAAGCGCAGCGAGAAAAAGCCTCACCCCTTGTTTCCGTCTCAATCTTACAAGCGATATTCCTTGGGAGAACATGAAGAAGGGGAGCAAGACAAGTGTGATCGAAGAATTCCCAGAGGTTAATTTTTATGATTATACCAAGGGCTTCCCTAGAATGATGGCTTGGCTTCATGGTAAGATGCCCGACAACTACCACCTGACCTTTTCCCGCAGTGAAGAGACTAGCGATGACAGAATAAAAAAGATTCTTTCGCTAGGCGGGAACGTTGCGATTGTTTTCCGCGCTTCGCTTCCTAAAACTTATCTTGGTTTTACTGTCGTCGATGGTGATGAGAACGATCTCCGCTTCAAAGATGAAAAGGGCGTGATCGTTGGATTGGTCGAGAAAGGTCTTGCAAAAAAAGACGAAACTGGTTTTGTAGTGGAGCCAAAATGACAAGCGGAGAATCAGACACCTTGATCATTTTAATCATGGCGATTATCGCTATAATATTCAGGAAAAGAAATTAAGAAAAATAAAAACATGGAACCAATAAAACCAGACTTCTCAGAAGCAAACAAGTTCGCCGTCTTAAATAGAGGGTTTAGAGATGAATTCGACAAAGCCTATAAAAATTTTTGGAAGCGTAGGAACATGGAAACCCCTGATCTTGGTTGGTTCGGGGATAGGAAAAAGAGAAAAGAAGAAATGAAATCTGCTAAATAAAAAACCCTCGTAACTCGTTGACTATCAACGGGTTACGGGCGGGGGCGGGGCCACTCGCCGTAACTCCTTACTAATCAGTGACTTAGAGCGGAAATTTTTAATTAATTTAAATTTGACGATCCTCCCGCTTCATGGTATGTTTCCCTCAGACATGAAAAAACAAGTAAGCACAAAGAGACTCCTAGAAGCTCTACTTCAAACCTACATGGATACCAATGACCTAAAGAACATTTACAACGGCGACGGAAGCGAGCTAATGACGGTTGATGAAGCTGTAAAGTTCGTCGATGGGTTGAAAGAGGAGGCTAGTCCTGAGCAGGTTGCATTTGAATCTCAACTGGACACTATGATAGAAGAGTTTAGGACGGTCTTCCCTCCTTCTATAGGCGAAGCCGAACGTGGGGCGGGTCAAGGCACTTGGTTTGACCTTATGCACAGCATCTGGAACAAGCACGTTCAAGTTGAGTTGATGGAAAGATACAGCAATCTATAATACTATGAAGCAAGAAGAACAAACCTCTTCAACACGGATGCGGGGCTGGTTATATGATGTCAACATTTTAGAGATGGCTAGAATAGCTTGCGCCTCAATACCAGAAGACCTTTGTGAGCAGATGGATTTATCTGATGAGTGGTTCATCGAGATTAGAGACTACATACAAAACGAACTAAATGGATACCATGATGCACGAACGAATTAAAAAACTAAAAAAAGAAGCTCCAGAGGAGATCCCACTGTTTCTAAAAGCGGGGGGGATCTTCAACACGATTGACGGATTGTCGATCACTGGAGACAAACAAAAGCTGGAACAAATAGAAAAGATTTTGGATTTTACCCCTTCAACAAAAGATGGTCGCGACTTGAGATCTGTAATGATCTTGAGGGCAGAGGCTAAATCTGAAGAGGGAATGTTTGGAAATGGCACATTCTTAATCGATTAAAAAAATAAAAACAAATGACAATAACAAACAAAGAACTACTGGGGTTCGCGAAAACGCAAAACTCAAACGCCAAACTGCACCTTGATTGTAGTATCACTTGACTGGCAGCACAAGCAGCTACTCAGTTGAGTGGTAAAGAACACAGAATGGTGGGGTGGAACCAATTTGACGATTTTACAGAAGACCTCACATATACAAAAGTGTCTCCTGAATACGCTGAATGGTCTGAAGGGGTTAACAACCACAACATGGAAAATAATACCTATATCACATTCCAAGACGCTATCGAAGCTCTAGAATCTTTTGATTAAAAAATAAAATCTTCGTAACTCGTTGACCGCCAGCGAGTTACGGAGGGGGGCGGGGCCGACCCGCCTAACTCCTTACTACTCAATGGGTTACAGCGTTTTTTTTGATTATCTCTAACTCACTGATAATTAGTTTGTTGTGTAATCGGGTTTTGTTTATTTGTTGCCTACTGAAAAAACGGGCATCTGGAATGTTTTTGCTTGCCTTAGTTCTATATACTGTTATATTACATACATGAAAGACGAGGATCTTGCCGCCCTTATTGATAATATTGTATTTATTTGCTGTCTTATATTTATCTTTATTGTTGCTTGTTGTGGGCTTGATAAATTAATTGATTTATTTGCAGGTTAATCTCTTTCATGTATTGTATTGGTTCTCATAGTGCGAACGACCCGTCTCCTTTGTTGGGGACGGGTCGTTTATTTGCGCTTATTTCGCCTAAAATCCTACAACCTTGGGTGCTAGATTACTCTGCTATAAAAGACACAAGTATAAGCAGTGAAATAGTAATTAAAATAAATGGCTCAAAATAATACACACCCTTTATTTGCGGAAAAATCGTTTAACCTTGGAGCAGGAATTACCTTTATCATTATTTGACTTAATGTCTCCAAACTTGCGCCCTTTATTAATGCCAAAAATTTGTTGTAATTTGCTTGTTTGCTCTGGATCGAGGTTCACATCGAATTTGTTTTTGTTGCTATCTTGCTTCATTGTATATATTGGTATATGCTTATTTGGCTTTTCTGGGAAAAGTGGGGACTTTTGCTGCTGCTTGTAAGCTAGCTTTTATTTGGTTTTATTTGCTTAAAGTGGGCAAAGACGCGCTTTATTTGGTTTTTTTTAGAAAAACTGGCGTTTGCTTTGTGTTTGACTAGGGCTAAATATTACTAATTATAAAAAAATATTATAGGCGGGGCTTATTTTATAAAATTTTATTCAATCAGGAGCTGTTTGGGCTGCTTTTGTTTGCTTTTGTTGGCTATTCGGGGGCAAAAGTTAGCTGAATTACCATTATTTATTATTTAGAGCAACAGCCACTATCCTATTATCCATTACTACATCCATTAATATCTGATTAAACCCTTATTCTATCTTGTTTTCTTATTGTATCTCTATTATGTATTACTCTATGTATTACCTTGAAAGATACTGTATAAAAAGGAATAAAAACTAAGGTATAAATAAAAAGAATAAATTATGGTAATTTATTATAAATTATACTCTGGCAGGAGTCTCAATTACATTCTTATAAGCAAGATCATATAGCTTTAGCCCCAAATCTTTTCCCCAGATAGTAAACAAAGACTCTTCTAGCATTTTATTATACCTCAATGCGGCTTCTTCTTCTGTTTCAAGATTTTTTGATAAACTAAAAGCTTTCCCGCTTTGATCTATTGTATTCTTTGTATCTATCCTAGCTTTAAATTTTCCCCTATCACTTGTTACCCCTTTATGTGGACTAAAGCCTTCTCTTTTCGGGCCTCTCTTTAAATTATTCTCTAATTGAGTAACAATCATTAGATTACTGTGATGATTATTGCTTGGGTCGCCATCAATATGATCAGGACATACTTGATTACAAATGAAAGTAAATTCTGTTGGGGTCTTTAAAATATGTCTGTCTCTGCCTACTAGTAAACCATAGTAAGATACTAAGGGAGATTTAGGTAAAAGATCATGGAATGTTTCTGCTATTAACGCATGAACTCCCATAGGTGTCATTTTAGAATTTAAATAAGGGCATACATTTACATATCTACTAAATGACCTTGAGTTGGCCTTTAAAACCTTATCATTCTTCCTAACACTATGAACTTGTGAGGTGTTAAAATCTATTTCATAATCAGGATAAGTAACACCCTGATAAATAATTGGCCTTCTAAGTGAATTCATTGGTTATTCTGTATCTTTCAATCTGCTTATGTGCATATTATACATGTTTGCATGAACTGTAAAGCCATTAGACGGATCTACATCTCCTTTTTTCCAGAATTTAGCCTTCTCAAAATATTCTTTTTTAGGCATAAAGCCACATAACCATATAGATTCTACCCCGTGATAAGTAGCACTACGCCCTTTGCCCCGCTTCTCCTTAAATGTAATAGAAATAAATGCGTAAGTATCTGCCTTTTGATGCTTGCTAGTCTCAGCTATAGATACTTCATAAGAAGGTCTTGGGTCAACAGTTCTTCTTTTGGTCTTGACATCTATTTTTAAATCATTTTTTATTAGATCATAGTTGTATTTCTCGTTACCTTCGTCACAAGAAACATTATTGCACTGCAAATCTTCAGCTAAAGCTATCTCAGCCAAGTATCCAGCCAAGTTACCACCTCCCGAAGTGATAGAATTATTTATAGAACCTAGATTTTTTGCCTTTTTAACAGCCTCATCTATCATTGACTGATTAAATTTTAATTTTCTCATTGGTTACCTTTTAACCTGCTCCAAAAACTTATAATCATCTTCGTAAAAAGACTTTATAAAATCAATTTGGCTTTCAGTTGGGATGGGTTTTTCTGCACCAACGGCCTGTAAGTTTTCTAATTTTATTGGCTTGCCAAATAGTTCAATCAAGAATTCACAAACAGAGGGCATTTCATCCATGAAGAAAATTTTATCATGGTAGCTGGGATCGTGACCTATAAAATCAACCTGTGGTCGAAAATGATGATGCATATTCTTGTTAAATCTATAGTATTTATCGTAAAATTTATCAATAAACTCATCAAGTCCTATAAAATAATTAATGTCATAATGACGGCAAATTCTATTTGTATAGGATGATATAAACCTATCTACAGGGTCTCTTACTATGCAAAATTTTATATCTGCGTTCTTCTTCTCTTTGAATGGAAGCGTCCGACTACGATTATGAATCTTGTCTTCGTAATCAATAGTGCCTTTAATGCCCTTATGGATCATTACTTTGGTAGAAGTGCATGCACACTTTGGAGTTGGGCAATATTGTATTATTTTATTTTTTGCTTTAAAAACCATTATCTTACATGTTTATTCTGGCATAATTGGGTCGGGGGGCCATATAGCTTCTCCTGATTCATCTATAACAATAAATCCTTGATTTACTTTAAGTTCATTCCCAGTAATTTCAATTTTTCTTAGTAAATATCCGACTTCTGCATCTTCATAAATAAAATAATTGTCTCTAACTCCATAACCTGCTAAATATGAAGCGGATTTTTTAGACAAAAAATATGCTGGCCCCTCACAATACTCCCCTTCTGGCACATCAACCCTAGTATGATTTAGTTCTTCATTTTCGCATTTACCAAAATGCCAATCATCAGCACCCGCAGTTATCATCCGACCAGAATAATCATATTCTAAAGCTTCACAAACAAGTTTATTAAAATTACCAAAAAAAGAGACATCGTCATCTGTTTTTAATATTAGGTCGAACTCTTTGTTTTCAACCACCCATTTAATAGCCATCAAGGTTTTTATAGGTAGACTTTCATAATTGTCTGGGCAAGGCAAGTAAACTATGTCATCCTTAACTAGAGGAGAAGACAGTTCAGGATCTCCCATAAAATACATATAGTCTCCTAGCATAGTAGTGTCTTGCGACAACATTTTGTGCCTATATTTCTCACAAGCTAAAATTATTGTGAATAGTCTAGTAGCTTTTTTATACAATTGTTCCCCCATATTATCAAAATAACTAAAATACTTTAATTATTAACCCTGTGAACTAGACTCAGCACTTGTCTTCCAAGGTGGCTTAGAGCTTGACTCAGAGCTGCTCGTCTCCGCGCTGGTCTCCGCGCTGGTCTCCGCGCTGGTCTCCGCACTGGTTTCCGCACTGGTTTCAGGGTTTTTCTTAAACCAACGAGGTCGTAACTTACGAAGTGCAGCGATGAATCGAGCCATAAGTTTTTTAGCATCGAAGACTATATACGTTGAAAAATCCGCTTCAGTAACTGTATAGTTGGTTGATACACCTGCCCGTGTGTCAGCGGTCACAATCATGGCGTTGATATCTGAAATATACTCTGCCACGGGAGTCCCACCTCCTGCCCCGCCCCATGTCCAGACAGTCACAAGTAAAGGTTTACCTTTGAATATTAAAAATGCAGGATTCCCGCTATCACCTTTGATCTTACTCTCATGAAAAATAAGTCTTTTAGGGTTTGTGGGTGTCTGCATCCTACCTCCAGAGCGCCAATCAATGATGAGGGCTTTCTCTTCTTGATCAAGACCAAGGCAAGCTATCTTACTGAAGTTATCTAAATACTCGCTGTAATTGCTGGGCATTACAGAGCAAGGCTTTATTGTAGAGGGGAGGTCACTGTCTAAAGTGTAGATTGTTAAGTCTGGAGTGTAGTTTCTACATTCGGGATGTCGAGCCTTTCCCGTCACGGTGCGGTCATGCACTGCCCCGTTTTTCTCTACAAACCTAACCACTGTCCCTACAGAATACTCGTAGTGTGCTGCACCTATAATGTGCCTTGGGGTCACTAGTGTCCCCGCTTTCTTATGATCACCACTACTATTCCAAGGTGATAAACAGGTAATATCTAAGCCTCCACACCATAGATTGGGATTCCTGACATAAGAGGAGCTTGCATGATCTTGAGAGGCGAACACTTTACCGTTAGCCTCCATAGTCATAGACTCATCTAAAAGGTCATCAATTTGTTTGGAGCAATGAAGAGTGATAGGTTTCATAATTTATTATATCTTTGTATTTAAATTTATCTAATTAAAAATGGTGCGCTCGGTGAGATTTGAACTCACGGCCAAGGGTTTATGAGACCCCTGCTCTAACCACTGAGCTACAAGCGCATTTTTATTCTCCGAATTTATAATTAAAAGCCTCAATGTCTCGTGCATATAGCTCTGCAATCACCTGCTTTGCTTCGTCATTGTAATATTCGGTATAGTGTTTATGTTTGGATTTGTTTTTGTGCGGAAGTTCCTGTCTTGTAATTCTAATTTTATCACAAATAATATTAAAGTCTTCTTGTAAGTTTTCTACTTTGCCTATGAAATTACAACCTTTCGTGAAATCATACTGTGATCCATACTTTGAAAAAAATCTGTCTTTTATAATAAATTCACTACTAATACCACCTGTAAAAAAATCTATAAAATCAAAAGTAGGGCCACCTTTTTTTTTACTTCGCTTATTCCAATATTCTACTATTGAAACCGCTCTATCAAATGGATTTCTTACGAATGCGAACTTAAAGAATGTATTAAAAATATTTTCATTTAAAATTTGTTTCCGATGCCATAAAGGAACATGGTTCCAATCGTAGTCCCATTCTTCACATAGTCTATCGCATTTAGGCAGCTTATCAAGAATGCTTGTTGATGCTGTTTTAGCGACTCTTGCAAATATAAATTTATGCTCGTAATTAATCATAGTTAATGTCCGAATTCATAATCGAAAGCCTCAATATCGTCAAAATACCTATCTGTAACTAGATTTTTATTTTCATCAGTATACCACTCAGTATAATGTTCATGATTTGTCTTATTTTCATGTGGTAATTTCTTGGACTCAAAGCCTAGCTTTTGGCAAATTAAATTAAAATCTTCTTGCAAGTTCTCAAACCTGCCTATAAAATCTATATTCTTATTAAGAAAACAAAATTGCGGTTTACAGTGAATACGAGATTTATTAGATTCTAAAAAAGATTTAAAGGTAAACTTATAACCAAGCCTCTTGTAATAAAAATAAGAAGACATAATCCTATCCCAAGGGTTCCTGACGAAAGTAAATGAAAAGTATTCTTCTTGCTTTTCTAAGGGGAAATCATTTAATGACATGTGTTGCTTGTGCCGAAAGCCAATACTAAATTCAGATTTAACTTTCATTGGCAGCGCCGACAGAGGATATTTACTCGTCCAATCATGACTTACTCCATAATTAGATAAAATAAATCTCTCTATTGAAGTTCCTCCACATTTAGGTATATGCACGAATATAAATTTATCTCTATCACTAATCATTAAATATAAATTCTTTTTACCAATGTCTAATTGTATTTGCGATAATGAAACCGCAAGTTGTAATATGTATTAACCACCAAAAAGTTCTAATGGCTGCTGCGATATCTGCTTCTTTCCCATCGCCTGAGATTTTTTGGCCCATTGTCCTAGCCCATATTCTCCAAATTTTTTTTTATTCATAACTTACCCAAATTAATGACCTTCAATAAGATTATTAATCGTTTCAACTACTTCATTATGATGAGCGATAGTCTCTACTTTCTTTTCGATTTCTACGCCCAGATCAGGATGTTCTCCGATAGCTACTTGATTATTCAAATAGGTTTCTAGATCTGCTCTGGCGATATCTCCAAGAGCTTCGTGCTTTTTCTTAATTGCTTTTAAATGTGCATTCATATTATTTTTTATTAGTATTTTTTTAAAGTTGGTAACCCGTAGGGGGATCGAACCCCTATTGCCAGAATGAAAATCTGGAGTCCTAACCATTAGACGAACGGGTCTTAAGTGGTAGCTCTGGAGGGGATCGAACCCTCACGATCTAGGATCAACGGATTTTAAATCCGCAGCGTCTACCAATTCCGCCACAGAGCCTAAATTTACTTGGCCGATACTACAATATATTCGTGATTGTCTTGATAGCTATGAGCATAAGTAACACAATCCTTGAAGTCTCCATGATAATCAATAAAGGAAGCATCGACCACAAAAAACTTACCATCTGGAAGAGAATATTTTTCTGCACCCTTTGCTAAGTGAGTCGAAGAGATCCTCCATCTATCCCCCTCTCTCTTAACCAAACTTTTAAAACGCTTCATTTCAGAAGGATGATCGTCCTCATTGAAATGCCCAAGCATCTTCTCCAGTTGAAATTTAGTGAGAGATACACAAGCCTCAACTTTTTCTGGATAAACAATCTTTTCTTGAGTGATTGTTTTGACTTCAGGACTCCTAAAGCAACTCCAAGTTGCGAGCGCCCAAAGCGGTAGTGATGTAGCTAAGAATAATTTTGTTCTCATTTTTTAATAATCAGTAAGGTCTTCTTCTTCTTCGTTAATCGTAATTGTTCTTGCGATTGTCTTTTCAGCGTAGCCCATAGCAACAAGCATTGGGAAAATAGCCTGTGTCATAAAGTCGGGTAGAGTCATGTCATCCATAGGATGCTCAATCGAAACAATTGGGTTTAATAAAGTGGGATCGCCTTTTTGAAGATATTCCTCAATTTGCTTCTCGTTTGTTGGAGTATATGTTACTTTCATTTGTTTCTTTGATTTCAGGACTCTAAGATACAAGCTCGTCATTGTCAAGCTCTTTTGATAAAAAACATGGAGTAGAGTCACCCATCCACGCTCCTATTTGATTATAATAAAAAAACTCTTCTGCCTCGGATCTGTTCATGTCTTGGGATTTCAGTTTGCAAAGAACTTTTTCTTTGTCATAACAGAGAATCGGTTCTTGGCCAGCTCTTTCTACTACCCCGACAATACAGTCATCGTAGCCGTCCATTTTTATTAAATTTTTATCCATCATATTATTGGTGGTGCAGTGAGATTTGAACTCACACATTGACACTCTTTGTATCGAGCCGTCTCTACATTGGACTATGCACCCTCTTCTATTGATTAAAACAATTAATGAGTAATATTAGCATACCAATCAGTGCGACAAACAACCACATTGCTTCAGCATTCATTTATCCATTTCCCTCATTTGGGAATACTTCTTTCTCCGATCCGTCTTGGAACATAGCTAGCACCCTACCTTTGCATTGAATCGCATTTTGCTTTGCCATATCCAAGCAATTGATTGAGGGGTTCACCTTCTCAAGGTCAGTTGAATACCCGCCCATCCAATCACCCTTACGACTGTAAACATTGTATGTTTTGATTTCAGACATTATGCTTCAAGCTTGATGTCAATCTTCGAAACCTCTTCTGTAGGAGCTTCGCTGCTAGCGATTACTGCACTAGGGGTAGAGTCAACCACAATGTTCAATTTCTCCAGCCAAACCCTTGATACGGGGATTGTCTGCTTTCGACCGAACAAGTCATTCAGTTGCTCTAGGTTGATGTTCACAAATGATGTGCCACCTTTGGGTCTTCCACGTTTTGCCATAATATTAGTTGGTTTGTTTTTTTTGTTTAGGAGATTAGTATCCGCACTTCGAAACGACTGCACTGGCTTCTCTGGAGAGAACCTCAAGAGTATCGTCATAGTCAATCACCTCTGCCTCTTTGAGAGCTTTTTCCAAGCCACCAATGAGTTCCCAAAGGTTTTCTGCTTCGATCTTGTTGCCGTTGACTTCGATGTCGATCTTAGAAAAGTCAAACTCTAGTTCGTCGTTCATGGTCGTATAATAGTAGGTTTCGGTTCTGGGTCAAGTTTTATTTCATTAAATTGTTTGAGCAAGTGCCATGCCCTGTCTGGTGAGTTTTCTCTTGACATCTATCTCTAGCAAGTTCTTTCTGACCAGAATCTGCTCGTAGTCTCTCTGGATAGCTTGCTTCTGGTAACCAGTCACAGAGCAGAGTCCATTGAGTGTCATTGCTCCCCTGTCCCTCAGAGTCTTTACGATCTGAATCTCAGAGTTTGATAAGCCCATTGGATTGACCCCCATAGCCTTACAGAACTCAGACCAGACGGTCTTTGTGAAGATTTTAAGCTTGGTAGCGGAGGCATACGTCTGAGCGTCCTGAGCCTTGACTACAGCATCTCTTGGGTTGCCCCTCAACACAGAAACGATCTCTTTCTTTGTCTCAGGGTCGATTTGAACTTTTTCTTCCAGATTAGACTCAAAGATTTTGTAAAGCTCCTCTCCAGAATAATCTTCAAAAGAAATATCTCTAAGTCGATCTCTCAGTGGCTCACAAAGCTTTTCTTGATTTGTTGTTGCCATGCAAAGTGAAAGCTTCGAAAAGTCAAAAGTGAACGTTCCCTCTTCCGTAGTAACAGTTCGAACTGGATTCTTGTCCACGTTCAGTGCTGTCAAGAAAATTTCCTGCAAGTCCTTGGGGATGTTATGTCCCTCATCAATAAAAAGAAAAGCGCTATGCTCAACCCACAATGGGTAAACCTGCTCAAAGAACGCACGAGCGTTTCTGATTGTCTTGCCGTTAATCTCAAGCATTGGAGGACGAGTGCCATCTGG
>JGI24003J15210_10000144_pt1 | contig 28763 bp, 11 predicted proteins | sample LinPmetageLP28_FD_15210 | JGI IMG/M metagenome (IMG submission 15210)
AGCCTCATCGATTGAATCATAATTATTATTCATAACAATCAAATATCCTCTTGTCTAGTAGGACTATAATCTTTAGAGTCACCTAAAAATTCCCAACTCTCTGTAAATCCAAAATCATCACCAGGTTCTGCAGTAATGGGATTAGGAACAGCAGTATATCTCATTTCACGTTTTGCGGTCTTTATATTAGTATCGGCATAAACATCTGCCTGAACCTTACGGATGAGACCCTCAGTAGATTCTGCAATTGGGCCGAACAGATAAGTTTTTGCACTAAATCTTAATGTGTAGATAAGTGCTCTTCTTGTTTGAAATGATCCCTCATAATCATCTTGGAAATCAATACTATCGAGAACAATTGGAATGTCTCTTTTTTCTCCAATAGAACTGACTAAATCAACAGTCAAATTAAAAGATGGTTGGAAAAATGGCAGTATCTGCTCAATAATTTGAAGAGCATCATCATTCAATTTACTGAAAATATTAAGTTCAAATCCAATAGTGTAAGGAACTGGCATGAACACCTTTTTCGTTTTGTCATCAGTTTTATCAACAGCTTTAAATGTTTGTGTTACTCCTGTTTTTCTAGTCGAATCATATTGAATCGTAGTCATCTCAAATGACATTCTTGGAAGAGTGATTGCAATAGATTTCGTTAACTGTTCTTGTTCTTGAATCTTTGTTAAAAACTTTTGCATTGGTCCATAAGATAGACCAACTTTTGTTTCATCTAAAATAGTTCCATCACTCTTTGTATGTCGAATGGAAATATCATTAAATAAAGTTCCAAAACTAATAATAGTTTTTCTTATAATTTCGTGATAAAAATATGTTCCTAACATTAATAACTACCAAATGGATTTGACTCTGTAAAATCTATAATATTATCTGCTTGTGTTTCTATTTCTTCATTAACATCATATGGGTTATCATAACTTTCTTCATCATAACTCTTAACAACATATCTAGCTGATGATATTGAACCAACTACAACTTCACCTGAACCAAACGTACCAGTATTTAGTGCAACTCTTAAATTGATTGGAGGATCTATCGTACTAACATCAAAGTCTCTTCTAAAATCTCTAACTACTGCCGTTACACCTGTAGTTTGTCCTGTAATTGTTTCATTATAAAAGAATGTTCCAAAACCAACTGTAGATAGTCCTGTAATATTGATAGTTGGTGCTTCTGTATATCCAAAACCAGGTCTAGTTAGATTAATTGAGTTGACTTCGCCATCACTTGAAATGCTTGCGATACCAGTAGCAGTTATTCCAGAACCAGTAGGTCCACTAATTATTACATCAGGTGGAGTTACATATCCCTTTCCTTTATTGTCAATTTGAATTTTAAAAATATTAGATTCTTCTGATGTATTTACAGAACATGTAGCAGCTGCTCCAGAACCTCCACCACCAGAAAATGTTATTGTTGGAGCAACCGCATATCCTATACCAGATTCTATAATTTCAATTCTTTCTATGGATTGTACGTTTGCGACACTAGTGGTAATTGCAACTGCAGTAGCTCTAATTCCAGATTCTGGTGCTGAAATTGTTACGACTGGTGCAGATGTATATCCAAAACCATCATTATTCAAAAATATTTCTGAAATTCCTCCCGTTGCGAGGATGGGTGTTGCTGTAGCAGTAATAGCAATTCCCGTAAGGGTTAAAGATGTAATATACCCTTCATCTTCTACTGTATTATCAACTTCTTCAATCGCAGTATCAATAAGTTCATTTTCATATTCATAAAGTTCACAACTCAATTCATAAACATAATTTGTTCCGAGTTGATAAAAAGGTTTTTCCGATTCAACTCTTTTAATTTCAAAAAGTCTTTCTCCGAGTGGGAAATAAATTAAATCTCCTTCCTTTGGTCTAGTAATTAAATCTGCAAAATCATACTCTGTAATTTTTCCTTCTCTGATCCCAGCAGAAATACCCTCTAAAAATGGAGCAATAAATTCTTCGTATTTTTCTCTAGATATAGTCAAACTTATTTCATTTTTTAATCTAAGACCAAACTTGGTCATTATGTCACTATCTGGAGCATATCCATCATAATTATTAATATATGCCTCCATCATAAAAACATCATCAAATTTTGATGATTGAATTTCACGAATTATATTGTCAGTTTTAAAAATTTTTCTTGGTAGATAATATATGTCTACACCGTAAATTTTTAATTGTTCATTGATCAAATCCTGAATAAGAAACTGTTCATTTGTAGATCCTTGTAGAAAAAATGGATTTAAAGACATAACTATTAACCAATAAGATCAAGAGGTGGCATTTCATAGTCCATTGCCATTCTCTGTTTTATTTCATCTAACTCTCTTTGCCCATCATCGTATAATTGTCTACCATTTAATTCAATTCCGCCAGGAAGTTTTACACCTTGAAATTTAATTAAGTTTTGTCCCCATTGCCTTTTAATTGCAGAAGTAAGATATCTCTTTACAAAACTATCATTAAAAACTTTTGAAAAATTATTTGGATCTAATGCTCTCTGACAATCAATAACGAAAAATGTGTCTTTATTTTGAGCACCCCAATCTATATCAAGATATAATCTGTTTTGTCTTTTATTAAATCTTATTTGCTTATCTGTGGTAAGAAGAAAATCTATATCCTCAAGATAAGTTTTTGTCATAGCATACTGCAATAATTCAATAGAATTAAAAGAATACAAGTCATTTAAGAATAACTGATACTTAATACCAAACATTCCTGCAGAAATGCTACTAGTATCAAACTTAAATATTTTTTCTATACCAATTACTGAATCGGGAACTTGAATATAATTTGAATTTTCATAGAAATTAAATGTTGTTGTTCCAAATCCAACAATATTTGAGGTTCCGGTTGTGGTTGTTATACCAATACCATCGGTTCCAGTTGCCTTTCCTCTATTAATATCATCTTGAGATACCTTATATTTAAGGTACATTCTTTCTACACCATCATAATGTCTCTCATTAAAATACTGCAAAGTATCATCAAGTAGATCTTCAACCTGCTCATCGGCAACGTTGATTTCTAAAACAGGAGCACCAAGTTGTCTGAGACAATACTCCTTCAATTCTTCTCTAGTAGTTGGTTTTGCCATTAATATGTTCCTCCATCAATGAGTCCGGCATCCAGTGTTCCTACAACAAAAACATTATTTTCGAAAGTTGATATTCCTACAAATGTTGATAGACCAGCAACTCTTAGATTTTGTGTAGTAGTTAATCCAGTAACTCCAAGAGTTCCTATCGTTGCAATGCCAGTGATACTAGCATCTCTTAAAGTAACTTCGTCTAGAGTTACGTCATCAGCAACATATAAATCACCTCCAACATAAAGATCACCAAGTGTTGTAGTAATACCGGAGGAACTAGCAGAACCAAGTGTGGTTAAACCTACAACAGTTAAGTTTTGGGAGGTTGATAATCCAGTAACACCAAGAGTTCCTATATTATAAGTATCAGTTCCAGTGCCAACTGTTCCGTTTAAATTTCTATTAACTAATTCCCACCAATTTCCTGCATGAGCATAGTATGCTTTGCCAGTCGAGTGAACATGTGCAAATGCACCATGATATGTTGCAGCACTAGGAAGATCGGATAAAGTACTATAAAGAAATGGAATTACATTACTAGTTGCAGCTCCAACTATTCTTCCACCAGTAGTATCTAAAATTCCATTTACATCTAATAATGTTCCTACAGTGGCAATACCAGTAATTTCACCATTTCTAGCATCAAATTCGTCAAATTCTAAGTCATCTGCAACATATAAATCACCACCAACATATAAGTCGCTTATAGTTGTAACAATACCTGTAAAGGTGGAAAGACCAGAAACACTTAAGTCTTTTGTTGATACAAGACTACCAAACTTTCCATCTCTCCACCTTTGAGTGGTAATACCAATATCATAAGTATTATCAGTATTTGGAACTAAATTCGATACAAATTCTCCACCAACATCAATGTCATCTCCAGTAGAATCACCAATTCCAATTGTGCCTCCCCTGAAGGTGGCATTGCCAATAAATTCTGATGTTCCGTCAACTTTAAGGTTACTTGCTACTGTTAAATTAGCACCAACAAATAAATTGCCACCAGTAGTAGTAATCCCTCCGGCAGAAGCAAGAGTTGTAATTCCAACGGAGTTGAATGTAGAATTTACTGTTAATCCGTTTAATATGTCAACAGCAGCATTTATATCTAAAGCAGATGAGAAGGTTGAAATTCCTGCAACTGTAATCCCTTCTCCGAGATGTACTTCTTTTGCAATTCCAACACCACCATTAACAACTAATGCTCCGGTGGATATTGAAGTTGATTGAGTTGTATTAGAAAATGTTGCGATGCCGGTAACAGATAAAGATGCGGAATCAATCGCATCTGTCATAAAGAATTTTTCTGTGGATAAATCCCATACAAGGAGCATCCCATCTTCAGACTTTCTAGTCGATTCTACATCAGTTAAATTGACTATTCGTGTTGGTGGTGCAGAAGCATTAGATAATACACGAATAACATTCTGAGAACCAATCCTGTCGTTAATATTAGGCATTACCTAGTTACTCCCCCTCGTAGTAGTGCTGTGCCTTCGACAGCTTTATACTCTCTACCAGCATTTAAAATTTTTACATCATATACATATCTTCCTGGTTTCAAACTGACTGTTTGATTTGCAGTCATTGAAATTGAAATAATCCCCTGATCCGGACTAGTAATTGTAGATGCAAAAGATACTGATGTAGACGCTCCATAGTGTTTTCTCATTTGTGCCGTTGTGGAGGCATTATTGAGGTTTAAAGGTGCATTTGTTCTAGTGTCCTCCAATTGGAAGGATGTATCAAAATCAAATCCTTTTTCAATCACTATATTGGATACATAAACAGCCATTATTATTGATGCTAATATACCTTTAGATATTTATATCATTTCACTAGGCAGTCATTTATTTAGAAATTGTTTTAGTAAGTCTTTAATTTCTTCAATGTCGTTTTTAATATTATCCAACTCTTTTCTTTGAAATTTTTCTGATTCAATTTTCTTTAATCTTTGATTATACCCAATTGTATCATAATTTATAATTGCTCCAGTATCATCCCTATAAAGATGGGGATGGTCTTTAACTTTTGTTAATTTTGTCATTTCACTGCTAAAGTTCTTAGATCTTTAATTATTGGAGCATTTGCCTGATCCGTTGATGACATAACAATCTTAATAGCATATCCACTAAAATCTTCTAGATCATTTGCAGTAAATTCATACTCTAAATATTGATCTTTTTGACTTGGGGGAACTTTGGCATCAGATCTTCCGTCATTCAACTTAGGATTGACAATTTTTAAAACACCTTGAGATGTTAATTCCAAGTTATCAAATCCTGGGAATAATTCAAATGTTTGTTCTACTTCTGCAGAATCTTCTCTGATTAGACTATAAAGAACTCTTATATCTGCTACTTTTGGTCTATATGCTGACAATAAAACCTTTAAGGAAGATGCTGGTTGCGCGAGATTTACTGGATTTGTAACGTAAATTACTTCATGAGGGTCATTTGATAATGAATTTACTCTAGAATCTGTAGCATAATTCGTTATTGGACTATTAATATTGTCTAAGATGAATTCAACAGTAGATGTATCTGTGAATACTATTGGAGAAAGATTTTTATCCGTTGTACTAAGTGTTAATGTAGAATTAAATGATCTCTTTCCAGATATATTATTGAATTGTGATTGATTTAATTCATTAACTCTAGAGCAAACCATACGAACAGAAGTTAAATCATTCTGTCTATTTGGTATTACTTCTTGAATAGTATTTTCAAGAGTGAATGAAACTTCATTTCCATCGATACTAGTTCCTGATGTAGTTCTTATATTAGAAGTTACAGAAGTTTGTCTTCCTGGAGAAATAATATCAAATCTAGGATTGATTCTATTGAACATGATATTTTCTGATGCTTTGATATCATCTCCACCACCAATCAATAATGTTGAGAACGATACTTGTGGCAGTGTTCCGGCACTAGTTGATCTATCATTTCCTATCGATTTTCCTTCTATACTGGATGTTGCTCCTCTATCAACTTCAATATAGTAAGAACCACTTTGAATTTCAGTATCAGAAATATCATAAACTACATTATTAATTCTTCTTAATGAGATTCCATTAAACTCATACTTCATTACTGGATCATTAATCGCATGATCTTCTGCAATTCCTTCCACTGCCCTTGAATTGATAGTTAATTGATTGTTTACTGCTGCTTGATATGCAATAACTTCATCTCCAATTTTAATATATCCAACATTGTTAGAGTTAACAGGTTGTCCTTCAAAAGTAGTAAATACTGATGAATCATCAACTGAAATAGTTGCATTAGATGAAACTGTAGCACTAAGATCTCCTTTTAATACTGTAGGTGCTGTATCAGAAATAATATCATCTAACAATACCTTGTTGTTATTTGCATACATTCCATGATTGAAGTGTTGAACTTGTAAATAATTTCCAGAATTAATTCCTCCGTCTTCAGTTGAGGTTAAAACATCAGATCCAGAATTTGCGGTGCTCGAAGCACTAGTATAATACAATAGATTGCCAGTTGGAATATCACCCTGAACGTTGCTTAGATACAAAGTATCCGTGTTCCCACTAGCAGTAATAGTAAGGATTGCATTTCTTCCAGTTTGACTAGAAGTATTGGTAAGTGAAACAATATCACCTGTACTATATCCTGTTCCTCTATTATTAACAGTCGCAGCAGTAACGCTACTGCCGGTACCAACAGAATTTATATTTACAGTTAGTCCACTACCTTGTCCCGAAATGTTAACAGTAGAAACATTAGTACGAACTGTATAATTTGCTCCTCCATTAACTATATTAACATTAGTAGCACTACTTCCAGTAGAAACAATAGTTCCAAAACTATTTCCTACACCAGCAATTTTTCTGCCTGCAGTTAAAATTCCTATTGTTGCAGCACTATTGGTTGTTGTAATGCCAAGTGTTACATTTTTTGGTAATGCTGTTAATGCATTCTGATTAAGTGTGGGAATGTATCCATTACTAGAATCAAGAGGTGGATTCGAGAAATGTGCAATACCTGTGTTTGCAGTGAATTTTGCCTTATAAAGTTTAAACTTAAGGTCTGATTCTTGAGCAGGAGTCCATGTTGATCCATTTTGAGATTTGAAAAGACTTCCAAGAGCAAATTGTTTGCTATATCTTATAGATTCTGTAGCAGGAAGGTCCTTGGTTTCAATGGTTGTTTCTCCCATTTTTGCTGTCCAAACCTCATATTGATCAGAGTTTGGAGCAAGCAGAACTATTGCATATTCCTGTCCGGGTGGGAGATAAATTGGAAAATCAAAGACAACTGTAGTTGCAGTTTTTCCATCATTTGAAGTTGCTATTTGATCGGGAGTTAATGTTTTTGGTTCACCTACAATATCTAATGTTGGTATTCCTAATTGAACAGTTCTTATTTCAACAGTAAGTGGTTGACCTCCACTTGGTTTTGATGCGAAGAATAAATCTACCTTAGTTACAAATACTCCATTATCATCATCAGTATCACCAAACCCAGTTGGAGCATCAATATCTCTACCAACAACAAAACTTTGTGCTAGTGGATCTACTCTACGTGCCCTGACGTTTCTTCTGGTTGTAATCGTAGTTATAGTAGAAGTTATATTAGCAACATTTGTTGTTGTATTTGTAGTTATTTGTCTTGTCTTTCTTAGAGTTCCGTTTGCAGTATAGGTAGTATCTCCAGCAGAAATTAGTGTGCTACCAGGGAGTGGTTTTTGATTTGTAGAACTACTAGATAATCTATAAGTTTTTCTTCCGGTGAGGATTCTGGGATTTGGGGCGGGCCTTACATGAGGATTTTTTATAAAGAATGAACCAAATAAAGTTCCATTAACATCAGAAATAAGTTTTAAATCTTTTACATATGCAATAGCACCACTAGTCTGTCCAACTATTTTTGAACCTTTTTCAAGATATCCTTTAAATCTTCCCTGATCTTCGGCAGATAGTGAGTTTAAATCAATGTTTATCGTCCTAGAAGATTGACTATATGCTGAAGATATATTTTCCGAATTTGCATATGGATTGATGCTATATGTGGTTGTTGGGGACTTAAACGGACCTGTTTTGTGATTTGATGCTGCTAATCTAAATTTTCCTATTCTTTTTCCTGCAGTAAATACTTTTATAGTCTCTCCTGCCCGGAAAGAATTGTTGGAAGATCCGGAATTTGTTAAAGTACGAGAATTTGCAATCTCGACAAGTTTTGGAATGAAAGTTAAATTACTATGACTATCTAAGAATTGGTAATGTCTTGCAAGAGGTCTGAAAAGAGCTCCGAAGAAAGCAATGTTCCTAGAACGGACATATTTTTCTTCTCCTGAGGAAACAAGAATAGTTCTGACGTCAGTAACAGTATTACTGGTAGTATTAGTGTTAGTTGTAGTGTTAGTTGTTCTTCTTACAACTTCTGAATGTTCTACAAAATCATCAAAGGCATCTGGATTTAAATCTACAATTCTGTCTCCAACGGTATTTTGTCTCGATATATTGACTGTTCTATTAACTGCTCTATTGATTGTTCTTTCAACAACACGAGGTGGAAGACTGAGAGTTCTTACCCATACATCATGATCCGGAGAAAGTGTAATTATTCCATTGTATTCTACAACATGGAATGGATTAACATTCTCAACCGTCGTAGCAAAAGATTGATTTAACCAATCTACAGAATCATATTTTAAAGTAACTGCAGGACCAGTTTTTTGCACATTTGGATCCAATAAAGCATAATTTTGCGATAAATCTAGTTGACTTTCTGGTACTTCTACTGCAGGAACTAATCTTTGCTGTAAAGAATCTCTAAATGCAAAAGATCTGAGTTCTCCATTTCTGACGTCAGAAGTTGTTAAATTTCTATTCGATAGATCTTTATTGTTAAAATTATCTACAAATATTCCACTTTTGAATCTATCATTTCCACCAGCATCTTCAACTTTTAAAGTTTTTGTATTAAGTTCGAGTAAAGTTAACGATGTAACTCTCTCTAAATTATCAATTCTATCTTCAAGATGACCAATATCTCTCATAGTATATCTTCTATTGTCTATAGTAGATATAGTAACCTCATCAGTATCATATAGATAAGCAGGAATATTAATTTGTGCTATTTGCATTAAGTCATTATCTTCATTTGATGGTGGTTTTGGATCTGCAGCAGAAACTCCTTTTCTTACAATAACACTTCCAAACTTATCAAGATATACTCTATCAATTCTGGGAAGATAAAAATCATACCCGAGTAATGATCCCTCTCCAGGTTTTAATGTTAATTTTGGATCACCAGCAGCAAAATTTCTTGAGGTAAAATCAAATGGAGATCTAGTTGTTGATGTATCAAAGGTTGGTACTCTAGGTCTGAAATCAAGAGTATCGGAAGCTCTGACATTTTTTGATCCTATGACAGGAATATCTTTGGAAAATCTTTCCGCATCATAACTGAGAACAGTAAAGACATCACCATTATCTGAAGTTGGAATTATATAGTGATCATATACAACTAAAAGTTTCTTTTCTGGAACTTGAGTTCCAACTCTGATCAATCTCGAATAATCATAGTATTCGTCTCTTTGACCTTTATCTAGAGTAAAATTATTCGTAATATTTTTATATTTTCCGAGAGTTATTGATTCTAATGTCGAAATTATATTAGACTCTTTGAATACTATATTTTCTCCTGGATCAAATTTTTGATCATTCAGATAAACGATTCCAATATTATTTGACGGAATTGGTGGTGTTGCTGACGAAGAAGAATTTTGGACAATTCTTGCCAGAGCTCCACTATCGGAACCAATAATATCTTCACCAATAATCGCATTAGTATCTACTTGAGATATTGAAGAGAATTTAAATAAATCTAAAACAGGATTTGCAGTATTTGTGGATTCATATACCGCAAGAACTTTAGATACATCAGGAACATTTAAAGATATTTTATCATCCTGAACTCGCAATCCATAATATTGATTATAGGTTAATCCATCATTAATTGAATCACTAGTTGCTGCACCAGACTGAACAAGTTGTGATAGATCTATAATATCTAAAGCACTTCTCGTAAATTCTTTAATCTTACTTTGAATGCCATTTTTTATAAGAGTTGCATTTACAACAACAGATCCATTATCTAATCCATTAATGGTTACAGTATTGCCTGATAAATTGAAAGAATCGGATGTAATTGATCCAATTCCACCACCACTTGTATAATGAACAGAGTATCTTTCTTGGTCAAATGATTCATAAGATGCACTAGTAATTCCACTATTGCCTAAATCAAAAGTTAAACTATTTCCAGAAACAGTTAAACCAGTTATTTGTTTAGTTATTGCTAACTGAGAGTTGGAAAGATTTACTGAAGAAATATTAGAATCAGGAAGATCTGCATAAAGAGATCCATTTTCATTATTTCTCAGTTCTGGAACTGCAAGTTCAATAATATAATTTCCATCTGGTTTAGCACTAATATAAACACCAGATACACTACCACCAGGGGAGTCGATTGTTATTGATGTCAGATTTCCATCTACTGCAGTAACTCTATTATAATTAGGAATACTATTTCCGGATGTTCCATACCTAATAATATCACCTACTTTGATGCCGGTAAAAAGATTACCTGCACTGGTAAAAACGTTGGAATTTAAATTTGCTTCAGCAATTCCTGCAATTTTTCTAGAACTAAGAGCACTATCTGCTGTAAACGTTGTTGGGTATCCAGAGAAACTACTAGTATCTTGAAGCACGGATTTAATGTCTCTGATACCATAAACAATAAAACTCTTTAATGTTAATGAAGCATCAACACCATTGACAAGTAATTGTTCATCAGCAACGAAAGTTCCTGAGGTTTGATAAACATTTAATGATGCTCCACTACCAGCAGCGACTGCAAAACCTGTTGCACCACTACTCTTACCTTTAATAAATGATGTTGCTAGAACTTCTGTTCCTGATACGGATCTATTAAAAGTCAAATTTGTATAAGTTTGAATATCATAAAGATATAAATCCCATTGAGTTGCCGCACCAGAGTATGCTGCATCTGTTAAATTGAATGTATATACTTTTGCTTTTCCTATAGTAGAACCACTATCCCCCTTTAACCGAGATTTTAATTCAATTTCTTCATGTTCTTTTGGAGCGCCAACAACATTATTAACTCTCAGAAGGTGTCCCATCTCAAAGGGAACATTGATGCTTGATATATTTTCAGTATCTCTTGGTTTTTCGACATCAGAAGTTACGGCTGCATCAAGTTCAACATCATATCCAGATACATATGCTTTTCCAGGTGATACCTGAACACACATCAAATCATCAGATGGAGTATTTAATTCTTCTGTAACTTCATTTTCTAAAAATAAACCATCATTATCAATTCTATCGTTCAAAGATTCTAGAACATTTACTCTAAATTCATCAACAGTATAATGCCCAGATTCATCAAAAGTTCTTTCTGCAATATAATCTCTAACAATATTATATACTGTTTTATCGACTACTTTCTTTAATTTTCCATCATCAACTCTAAGAAGTTCTATAAAATCCGTATCATTGAAATCTGTTAAAGATTTTTTAACTAAAGTTAAACCAATTTTAAATCTATCTGCACCAGGTGCTGCGAAGTTTGTAAACCCTTTTGCGTTATCATATAAAGAACTATCATCTTTGGCATTTACTACAGTTTCACTTACCTTTAATCCAACTCTATAAGATGAAACATTTGTATAATAATCTAATATCAAAGTTTCTTTAGAAACATTAACAAAATTGCCTCTTACAAAGTAAACTCCATTATCAATAGACGCAGCAGCACCAATAAATATTGCGTCTTGCTCCAAGACAGAGGAAAATACCGTTCCAGAATTAATAACAGTATTTCCAAAGGTTATATTTTCGGATGCAGTTAAATTTTCTCCAGGTGTAAAAGTAGTTGATTCAGAATCAGTACCTGCATTGAAATATTTTACATAAATCGTTAAATTATCTACCTCATCACTATCTGTAGTCAATGCAAAGTTTTTAATTGTGGCACTTACACCAGATAATACACCTGTTATAGTTTTTCCAATGGCATCTTTAATATAGACTGAAACATCTACCCCTAAATTGGTAGCATTTAATTTTACCGCACAATAGTCATTATCAAAGGTTATTCCTCCTGGAAGAACCATAGAACCTTCTTTGAAAATATTACTCCCAAAAGATTCTACTTGATTTTGTAAGATGGACTGAAGAGTGGTTAATTCTCTAGCCTGAACTGGAAATCCTGGTTTAAATAGAACTTTATAAAAGTTTTTACTTTTATCAAAGTCATCATAATATGGGTTAATATTTAAGTCTGTTTTTTGTGCCATCTTTTTTTAGAATTCCAGAATAATTTTAACGTCTTCTTTTTGTCTAGAGTCTCTTTGAACTTCGGGTCGATTATCAATGTAGATTATATCCCCTGTCTTCTTATTTATCTCAGGACTTGCAAGTCCTTTTGAGAAAGTAACTCCTAAATTAATTTGTTTAGAGTTAATTGTTATGACACTACCATTAAAACTTGTGTCTATAGTTCCGGCAGGACTTAATCCTATAACAGCAGTACTAAATCCCACAATAGCAGAAGTCAAATTATTGTCTATTTGGTCTACTTTATTACCAAAACTCAGGGATCTATCTTGATAATACTTTACAATATTAGTTTCTTTATCGTAAGAAGCCACATATCCTTTTGCAACTGTTGTAACATTGTTAGTGGTTACAGTTTGTGTTAAAATGTCTCCCTTATTAAGTGTTACTTCACTAGTTAACTTAATGGCAAAAAGTGAAGAAAATTGATTATCTGTAAAAGTTGTTCCTCCTCCAAAGGTTTCGGGATTTTTTATGATACCGACCTGAGCAAATTTTGTATCTGTAGGAAAATCTTTAGTTGAATCATCAAATCTAGCGTATAATAATACTTTATCAGTTCCTAACTCTTGATAAATGTTATATCCATGACCTTTAGATGGTGGAATTATTGGAATCAATTTTGCATTTTGTCCCGATTGACTCCTCAAATTAATAGCTCCGTAAGTATATCCCCGACCTCCTTGAGTTACTGTTACTTCAGTTATTATACTATTAGTTACTTCAATATTTACTTTTCCTCCAGTTCCATCACCTATAATATCTGCGGGTCCCTGTGTATATCCAGTTCCACCATTTTCAATATATACCTTTCGAATTTGATTGTTATTATTATCAGAATTTCCACCATCTCTGATTATTTGAATATCAGAATCTGTGGTCGTTAACCAATTATTTGGAACAACAAAAAATTCTGTAGAGTCAAATTTAATAACATCTGCTGGTGATACTTTAAACAAATACTGCCATACATACCCATCACTTAGTTTAGCTGGTTGTGCATCAGTATGTGTTGGTTTAACTGTTGACAGAGGAACAGTGACATTATCATTAGGTCCTGTAGGACCAGAAGTTCCATTATCAAGACAGACATAAATTTTAAACTCATCAGTAATCACATAATATTCTGCACCATACAATGTTAGAGACTTATTAACAGGAGATTGATTTCCTTGTTTATAATCATGCCTATACATATCATATTGGTTATCTGAAATCCAATCAATTCTTCTTACAACTCTTCTAGCGTTTTCTGTGGTAATTTTTTTGCCAAATAAACTAGTATCTCTATAATGATATAAGTATTGTAAATTATCGACCGGATTATTATTTGTGCTTGTATCCCAGTTAACATCTCTACCAAATCCAGGATCTGGTGATTTTGGATTTGATAATCCCAAAAAAGCATAATAAGAATTATTACTGATAGACTCTACAAAGGAACCAGCATTCAATATTCTAAATTGGTCTGTTACGAATGCAGCCATATTGATAGTTTTTTAGATATTTATACGACAAATTTAAGATTCTCTTTTCGGAAGAGCACCGGTTTTTCTAATTCCAACACCTTTTCTTTGAATAGTAGGATATGTTGATAGACCAGAAACGACATTTCCAGTTACAGCAATTGATACTGGATTTGAAGATCTTGTTCCACTAGATAGTCTTCCCCAAGAATATCTTCCAACAATATTATTTGGATTACTTCCAGTGGTAGCAATTCCAACAGTATTTGTATTGGAATGTACATTGCAGGTTATAACTCCCACATATTTAGGTCCTACTAACAGTTTGGATGACCAGTCACCAACATAATAAATGTTATCTAAACACGTAGTTCCAATACCAACCGTTTCAGAATTTAAACCAGTAGTATTAATTGAGATCACACCATTGCCAACATTAGTTTCATTAATATAAATGGGATATCCTGTAGATAATCCACTGAGTGTTGCACTTTCATCAATAATTGTAAACACAATAGCTAATGGATTTGATGCAGTTCCTGCGGATGTTGTGATTCCGGTAATAATTCCAGAAGAACCGTTTATAGCACCAAATGATGTGATTTTTTCAACTAATCCAGTCGTAAATCCTGTTGTTGCAATTCCGTTTACAATTAAAGCATCACATGGAGTTGAAAGATCACTATAACTACCATTATCGGTTTCAAAACTGAACAGTTTTGAATTTTCAATAAACACTTCAGTATCAGTTGTTGATACATCCTTAATAATTCTTGCGGTTGGAAAAACTAGAGGTTCTATTGAATCTCTAGTTTTGGGTACAAACTCACCATTAATTTTCTTACCTATTTTTTGTTTAGTCCATGAAACTGGTTTTTGATTTTGTTCGTCAACTCCAATACCAGCATAACGGTTAGTTTCAATTCTATCAGACTCTGTTAAATTATAAACTGTTCTATTTTCCTGTGTTACTGTGTTTGAAATAGTGTTATTACTATTAACTTGAACAATGTCACCAGGTTCTATAGTTGGTACGACATTATCATTTTGTGAGGCATCCGTGCCTTTAAGACCTTTATAGTAATAAATTTCAACTTCATCTTCAGGTAAAGGTGCTTTTGTAAATACAAAAGAGGTTCCACCTTTAAATATGTAATTAGTTACAGGTTTTTGGAGAACACCATTTATAAAGATTACCAATACATTGTTCATGTTATCTTTGATTGGTTCATTATTATCAGCTTCGAAACTTAGAAGTTCTCCATTATAATTAAGTGGGAATCTAGTTCTGCTTCCATCTTGAAGTTCTTTGGTACTATCAATATAATCAAGTTCTCCAAATTCCCAAGCAGCAAAATTATCAAAATACGTTTCAAGCACGGTAAGTTCAAAATTAGATAATGGTGAGGATAATCTAGAATCCGTAACTAAACCAACCGGTTTAAGTACATCACCTTTCTGGAAAGAATATCCCGACCTTGAAATTTTAAACTCTGTTATTTCAAAATGAGTAGATCCTATTCCTACAGTTGTAGAAGATCCACCAACTTTAACATCCAACAATAATCCAATTCCAGTATCTGTTGTTGCTCCAACTCCAAGTCTAGAAACTCCAGTAATAGGGAGATTTTTATATGATGGATCGTTTACAAATACTGCTGGATTTACATAATTGGTTCCAGCAGAACCAACATTAAAGGATAGAGTTCCACCAATACCTATAGAATCTACTGAAACTACTGCTCCTGTACCGGCACCACCACCACTTCCTACACCAATTTGAATGGTATTTAATGTCGTTGCTGCAATTGCAACTGTAGGAACATTATGAATTGGGTCTCCTCCAGACTGTCCTCTTCTTAATTTTGTCTTAGATACAGACCTTGGATATGAATGATTTGTTGCATGACCATCCTTAGAACAAGTAAATACCAATCCATCAGTTTTGATACCAATTGTATTTGATGTTGTTAAACCGTGATTGAGAATAGTTAGGATCAAATCACCAGTTCTAGAATTGTAAATAGCATCTGTTGCAGTATGAGTGCCCCCAGTATTATCCGTAATTGAATTTACTCCAGCACTTACAAATTTGTGATCATACTCTATGTCTACTACACTTACTCCAATGGAAACCAATCCATTATATCCAGATCCTAGATTATCAGTGGTTCCTAAACCAACAGATACGAAAGAACCTCCAGCACCAACAACAGCAGTGACAGAAGCACCTACAAGTGGTGCAAATCCAAGTCCAGGAGTAGATCCAAGTGAAACTATAATTCCACCTCTAGGAGTTTCATTTTGATTAACATCCGTATCTGAGGTTACAAATTCGACAGGATCTACTTTTGGTTTTGTAATTCCAGAAAATTCTACGGTTGTTATTCCTACAGAAGTATCTTCATTAATTTCATAATTGAATATAGCAGGATTGTTTGCAGTTTTTGGTGATTGATAAATGCTATTAACAAAGATAAGACCACTTCCACCTATGGTTCCAATACCAGTAGTATTTGCTCCACCAACAGTTAGTGTAAATGTTCTTCCTATTCCCGTAAATTGATCGGATATATTATCATAAACTTTATTAGTATCTCGTAAAATGCCACTAGAATCAACAACAGATTTCAGGAATGTTCTTCCAGTGAATGATGATGTCTCAAAATCTAAGTTAAATTTTGTTTTATCTATTTGAGGATTTCCTCTAGGTGGTTCTGCAAAATGAATTTCATCATCTACAATGTTAAATGCTCCTTTGTAAATTCTTGCTTCAGTACTATCTGAATGAGATGTTGCAGAAGATCCAACAAATCCTCTATTAACTTCAACAAGATTTATACTTCCTCTGTTAGTAATTGGACCAATATTTGTGGTTCCAAGTCCAACATTAACTATACCCATAAACTCATTATCAACATATAATATATCTCTTATATTGATTGTCGAAATTCCACTCAAAGAAACAAAAGTGGTGCTAACTCCTAATGTACCTGCAATATTTCCTGATAAACTGTGTGCTACTTCAGTGTATGCGACTGGATATTGAACCAGTTCATCAACTGTAATAATAGATTTGGAATTTTTCTTCTTCATAGTAAATCTATGAGCATTTCCTTCTCCTAAAGAAGTAAATGTTGTTCCAATTCCACTTATAGCATTTGAAGTTGATGTTGCGACTTTAAAAGTATCTTCAGTGAGTTTAATAGCATATACTGAACTTGGTAAAAGATCAGTAGCACTTGTCATCATGGCACTAGTTCCAACACCAACAATTGTGGAGTTTGGAGTATAAACTAACTCTTCACCAGTGTAGAAGAAGTGATCTTTGATAGTGAATAGTCCAGTGGTTGCTGCCAAGGATACTGAATTGGGATTAAACTGTTTTGAGAAGATTGGTGTATTGTTTGTAGTCAGTTTAAAGTTTGTTCTATTAATTCTTTCTCCATTAATTGAGTTATAGAATTTTTCATCAATGCTCTCAATAACAGATCCATATCTTAAATCATCATAATCATTAAGAGTATCTGTTCCAGAATATAATGATTTGCTGAAAATTTCAATATTAGTTTCTTGACTCTGATCATCTGGATAGAATTTTAATATTAAATTACTGCCAGACACTTCTCCACCAAATGTCCCAATACCAGATGCGGTATCAAGAATACTAGTACTACCTACAGAAAGGAAAGGTAATTGTTGAGTATAAACATCAATTCCATCAAATAACATCATAACTTGATGAAGTGCCTTAGTAGAACCTGCACTTACTTGTACTACAGATTTTGATGCATTAAATAATGTCTTATCTAGAGTATGAATTGCTGTGGATGCTAAAGAAACTGTAGATTGGAAATTGGATTGGTATATTGCACTTCTCTCCTGCCCATCTAATTGATCAGAAGACTTAAATCTAAATGCTCCTATTCCAGATGTTGTTGTTCCAAATCCAACAATATTAGTTCTTATTTTAATCGGATTAGAAGAAGTATTTTCATGTATCAATGATAAAACTCCACCTCCTAGATCAGTGCAGGTAAATAAACCTATCGGATCTCCTGTTGAAGAACTTAAATCATTATCAATATAATATTCAGACATATATGTATTTGTTCCATCATGTGCGATATACAATCTCACATAATTCATATCATCAGTACTGGTATTTCTTACCTGTGCATTAACATAAAGAGATTCAAAATTGCTAGAATTTAGTGAAATAATCGTAGTTGTTCCTATACCAACCGAATTAGTCTCTATATTTACAGATCCAATTAAATCTACAAATCCAATAGATGTTGTTCCTACTCCAGTGACATTCGAATTAAAAGTTTGTTTAATTAGTTTCAGATCATAATTTGTATTGAGTGGATCAACCGGATTGAATCTTAAGAAAGTTTCATCAAATTCATTTACAAATAATTCAAATGTTCCATATGGAGTATTTGAATTCTGTAAAGATTCATTTTCAACAATAACAACCTCTTTTTGATCACTCAATATAGTTACATCGGTTAATTGTACTTCACTACCATTTTCGCTAACAACTCTGAACAAATAATTATGATATGATATATCGTCAACTTCTTGTATTGATAAAAATTCAGTATTTTCATCTTCGGAATTTGAAAACTGATTGCTAATATTATCAATATTCAATACATTGAGATTTTTTAAATCTGTATAATTAGTTAATTTTTTATTTTGGAATCTTAAGAACTTTGATTTTGCATCAACAACTTCACTATCAATAACATTATCAAAATTATTAATGGTGTCTACTCTCTTTTGATCAATTGCATCATAAACAATGATAAATCCATCACTAGATTTTTCTAATCCTGCATTAACAGAACTTGATACTTGAGTATCTGCAAAGTTCTTCAATCCACTGGTATGAACTAAGTTTTCTACAGGAGATTGTTGATCTTTATATGTTGCTGAACTTTTTATTGAATATGACAAATTCTGATAATAATCATTATCTGCAGTAACCTGAAAATCTTCACTTAATTTTCCAGTTTCAGTATCCCATCCAATATTTCGTAAATTGGAATAATTTACATTAAAGATTGCTTTATTGTCAGTTAATGTTTCTATTGTGGCAATATTGCCAGACTCAGTTCCTCTAATAATTTCACCGATAGATAATTCATACAATCCAGAAACTTTTAATTTATTCCCTTCACTTTCTACAACTGTCAAATCTATATTTTGATTATTTGAGGATAAAGTTTCTCCAACTAAGAATGTAGATTGTTTCTGAGTTAGTTTGAATGATGGATAATCATTTTTATTAATTAAAACTCCACTAAAATCCTGAACAGTTTTTGCAATACCAGTGTTTGTAGTTAATCCGGATATATCAAATGTTACTTTATTATTGATAGACGAAGCATTATCATAGTTACTTACCTTAAACAGTTTAAATCCATAATCTTCTGAATTAAATCCATCACCACTATTACCAAGTTTTTGAATTCCTTCAACATATACAAGATCACCAACTCCAAATGGTTCAACTGTAAAAAATCCAGTTCTTGGTGTTGTTATGGAGCATGTAAATATACCAGTATTTGAAGATGCTACATCAACAACAGAGATTCCATTACTATTATTAGTGGTAAAGATTTCTACTCCACCATCAGATAATCCTTTTGGAGAAACTTCAATATCTACAGATGAAATTGAAGCTCCTGCTATATTTGCATTCAATAAACCAGAATTAACAACATTTCTTGTGGTGGAATCGACAATAGTTAATATCGGAGTTTCAGTATATCCATTTCCACTATTTAAAATTGTCAGAGTGTCTATAGTATTAGAATTTTTTAATACTATATTTGGAGACACACTAGCTTCGGGTCTTAGTGTTTTATCTGAAGAATAAGTAAATCTGTTATTTAAAATTCTTTTTTCTTTTATTGAACCAATTAAATTTGATTCTATATCTACAATTAAATCGGAACCAGAAACTGAGTTTGTAGATTTTAAAATTGGTGTCTTCTTATATTCGGATCCAAAAGATAAGACATTTAATGATTTAACAGACCCAGTTGTAGAAATTGATGTTGTAGAATATTCCAGAGTATCACACTCCGTAGAAATATACGAAGATCTCTCAGGTTTTTTATCAATATTTAAATTGAAAGTTGTTGTTCCTACACCACTTATGCTATAAGTATTATTATAAAGACTGACATTATATCTAATACTGGAATTTTCCTGAACATCAGTATCTGGATTTAATATTACTCCATTTTTTTCCAGATTGTAATATAATTCCTCTGAAATTGTAGAATCATATTCTAAAGTTAGTGTTGCAGTGGTTCCAAGTCCGACAGTACCTACTCCAGATAAACTAAATGAAGTTGTAGATCCAGTAGATACAAATTCATTTTTGAATTGAGAATCTGTATAAAGTTTTAAACTATAATTGACCAAGCTTGTATCAGAAAGATCGAATACTAAGTTATTATTCTTTATGATATTCAATCTTGGATTAATCAATGCCAGATTTTGATTGGACCCTCCTGTTGAAGCAAAACCTACGATGGATGGGGGAATTTGTTGAGAATTAAAGTAAGTTTCACACAACTTAATTTTATTTTTATTGACTTTATATACAAAGTATTCAATTCCACTTAAAGGACCATTTTCATAAATGACTTTATCTCCAGTCTTTAATTCATGATTGGCAATGGTAATTTCATTGGTTGTTGAATTGATTCCAGTAGAATTAAATCCAATTGGATTTATGACAATATTGTTAATCTCGGTATTATAGATGACACGAACTGATGTAGAAGTTCCAATACCAACAGAAAGATTTGGTTCTATATCTAAAGTAATACTATCACCATTTTGAAGTCCATGCGATGTAGAAACGGAAACGGTTGCTACATTCTTTTCAATATCACCAGTTATTTGTGTAAAGTTGGATCTCAGTGAATATTCATCATTATCTGTACCATTAGTATGGAAGAATACCTCTTCACTATTAATCTCAGTCTTTAATCCAATAAGATTTGGATTTTTGTTGATAACAAAAAGATTTGATGGAATATTACTTTGAGTTTGACCATCAGTAGATATTGATAATGTTGTTCCTTTAGCAGTATAAATGACTGATTGGTTTGTTTTGAATGGGTGGTTTTCAATATGAAGACCCTTGGTTGGAATATCTCTTATTACAGAAATATCTCCAAAGATAAAGGACGTTGAATATCCAACACCAGATATTGTTCCTACTCCAACAGATTCATGGGGATTAAAGAAAGCAGTATTGTTTACTGCAGATTCAAACTTATCTACAGATTTTGAAATAGTAAATGAATCTGGTAAGAAGGATACTGAAGTTCCCTCACTATGGGATACTCCCGATAATCCTCTCTTAACTCTTAAAATATTTTCATTTCGATATATATCAAGAATTTTTAATGTTTCTGTTCCAACTGAAATACTACTACCAATTGAAACTTCATCTGGAACTGGTGCAACATATATTTCTGTTGTAAATCCAGCAGATGCTACACTTGTTACTGTAGAAAGACATCTTCCACTTGTATAAGATGGAACAGTAATTTGATGTATTCCGTTTAAAGATGTTAAATTAGTAGAAAATCCTGATATTGCAATAAAATCTAAATTTGAAAAATTATGTTTTGGTAATATTGAAATTTTTATTTTTTGAGGAGATTCCCATGTAAATAGAGAATTTAAATTGGTAGTGGTATTTGTAACAATAGTTGTAATATCTCTACCATTTATAGATTTTACCTCAACATTTAATCCACTTCCAAAAGTGTCAGTTTCATCAAATATTAATTTATCTCCAACTTTAAAATTATTACCTCCATTCTGAATCTTTACAGATTCTACTGCACCAGAATTCACAGATAAAATTTCTATCTTTTGATCTAAAACATCACTAGTTTCGTTGATAAAATCATAATCTGCATTTTTTTCTGCCGATTTGTATGGTAAAGTATTTCTTAATAGATTGGATCCATTAAAATCAAATGATTGTTCTAGATTAGAATCGGAAATTAACTTTGATCTATACTTATTACCTATGAAATATGGAAATTCGTCTATTGTTGCATGATAAGCATATACACCATTTGGATATTCGTTATTTTTTTCATACCTACCATTATACTCATCTAAATCACCACTTCCATCAAATTTGTAATCTTCAATGAAGAACCCTGAAGGAAATTCACTCGGTCTATCTACCACATTTGATATATCGAGAACATATCCAGATTCTAATGTTTTTAAATTGCCAGGAGATCCAGGAACCGAATATCCGGTTGGACCATAAATTGGATTTCCATCATATGCCCATCCAATAATTCCTGATAAAGATCCATCTTCTAAGAAAGAATTTCTCAATCTTTCAAAATATTTTAATGTTGTATATTGAAGTTTATCCTTACCAATTGATAAAAGTTCTCCTGTGGAAGATCTTTCATTACCATCAACTGTCAATGTTCTTATTTGAGGATCAATAATAGCATCTTTTCCTGAAGAAATAACTTGAATCTTTGTATTTGTAGAAGAATATCCAATACCAGTAGTAACAACTTTAACTTCTGATATTTTTCCTGAAGCATCGACTATTGCTCTTAATTCTGCTCCAGTTCCAGAACCAGTAACAACTAAATCCGGAACAGAATAGTACTCTATTCCTTCATAACTGATAGTAACACTAGAAATTCTACCTCCAACAACAATTGGGGTTAATTGAGCAAGTTTACCGTTCTCTACAGTTACTGTTGGTTTGTTTTCATAATTCAAAACTGTTGATCCATAACCAGTTCCAGATTCATAAACATAGGCATCAACAATACTTCCCTTTACTACTGGAGTAACTACCAAATCTTCAAGTGTTTGTGTGGTTGATCCAATTCCAGCAGTAACATAGTTGATTGAAACAGAAATATCAGGATATTTAAAGTATTGTTCTCCAGATCCAGTACTATTAAATTTTTCATAATTTTCCTGTTCATAATTTGAAGATACTGTTCCTCCAACACCAGCATTGCATAATCTGAATGCATTATCATCAATCTTCAAAACATAAAATTGATTTGCTGTTGAAATGCCAGAAATTTGAGTGGTCTCAAAATCATACTCTATAATTTCACCACTATTAAATCTATGGTTATTAAAATTAACCGTGTGTTCTGTTGTAGATATTCCAGTGGGGTTAACAATCAATCTTCTATTGGTATATCCTTCTCCACTGTTAATAATTTTGATACTATCAACTTGTTTTTTGGTAGAAAGAGTTGAAAATTTATGACTACCGGTAGATCCCGTAAAAATTCCAACAGGATTATTTTTTGATTCAAAATCACTTAAATTGAAATATAATCTTACTGCTTTGGTATTAGTAACTTCAACAAAATAAATTGAATTATCGGGCATCAATGAATTATTTCCTAATGTTCCGATTCCTATAGCAGGATTTCCTAAAGAATTATAAATTATCTGCTCACCGTTAATAAAATTATGATCTGTTAAAAATGCAATTTGATTAGTATTCTGATTAACTCCACCTCCAGTAGAAGATTCATCTGCATCAAATGAAACTTCTCTAGATCTAAAAACCAATACTGGTTCAAGATCAGCACCACTTCCATTTCCACCAGAAATATCAATAGAAGTAATTCTATCAATATTATAATCTTGAGAATCTACATATACTTTTTCAAATTTTCCGCTGATAACTGGTTGAATTTTTGCAGTAGTACCAATACCGGTAGAAACCCTGATGATGGGTAAATTAATTACATCATAATTTGTTCCACCAAATAAGATATCTACATCTTCAATTGGTCCAAAATAAATGTTATCGTTAGACTTATAGTTGCTAATTTCTACTCCATTTATTAACATTCCCGTGGTTCCGGGAACTGTTAATTCCCCAGAACCTTGTTTGATATTTTTTTCTAATGGAAATTTCCTAAAAAGTTTTTGTATTCCCAATTCAGAATCTTTTTGAGAATTTAAAATAAATTTATGAGATCCTATATTATCACCAATAGTTGTGCTTGGTATTCCAAATGTCAAATTACTTCCAGATTCTATTAATGATGCCGAACCATATAATTTGAATTGATTGGTAGATATTTTCTTTACAAAATATGTTCCTGTTGTCAATCCAACTAAAGTCTCTCCTTGAGAAGAATAGGATATTTGATCGCCCGTTATAAATGGAACTTGAGTTCCTCCTAAAGAAATAATATTAAATTTGCTATTTTCTTTATCTTTAAGATTATTGGTGCTAGCAATACTAACAGATTTAATATTTGAATTCAAATCGAAATCATATCGAAAACTGGTAATTCCACTTTCTCTTACACTTGATGGTAACGAGTTTGAAGCAACATATCCAAACTCATCTTTTTCAAAATAAACATTTGAAACATCCGATAATAAAAAATTATTTGTAAATCCTGCTCCAGATTGATTAATTTTATTTACTTTTCTTCTTATGTCATATTCTCTACCTGCTAGCAAAGTTGGATCATTTCTCAAATCTAAAGTATTTTTCGAAACATCAATATCGTCAATATAAACCAAATTTGATGTAGATACTACAACTTCACTGCCCCTTTCTAATATTTCAACCTCATCTCCTATCTTTAAACTAGATCTATCAATCGAAGATGCTAGTTTAATCTTGAAGTTATCCTCAATTTGATATCTGGTGCTTGTATTGTATATAAAAGAATTTGCAAAAATTTCTTTCCAATTTGAATTGTTATTATTTACCTTATCTCCAAGGTTTTTAATTTTAATTATATCTCCTTCAGATGTTTTGAAATTTTTACTCTGTTCTTGTATAGTATCAATCACTCCTAAAAGAAACAATTCAACCTTTTTGGAGATATCTCCATTTTCGTAGGAGAAGTATGTATCATTCGATCTAATATTTGATGCTTTGGATATATTAGTGATAATACCAGTACATCCAAAAAATTGATTAATACTCTTTCCAGTATAGGTGATAGTATTGAATCCTGAGATCAAAATTCCTGACTCTGGGAAACTAACAGTAGAATCCACCGTTAAAATGGAATCTCCTGCCGATACACTCTCAATCAACTTTGTGTTTGGCGTAATTATAAAGTTACCTTCAACAGAAGAATTTCCGTCATTGCCTATGTAAAATTCAATTCTGTAAAAAGTTTCTCCCTTTCTTGTAAAAGGTTCTAATGCAGAAATTGAAGCAGATGTATTTTCATCATTACTCTTTGTAAGAGTCTGTCCTACAATTTTCGAAATATCTCCAGAAATTACTTCTGCAACTGCAACTTCTCTTCTTACATAATTTGCAGAGGATGGTTTAATCAAATAATCCTCCAAGTTTATAATAGAAGGAGTTTCACCAAAAATGACTTTAAATAAGATTTTTATCGATTCGTCAGTTCCTTTAGACGAATAGAAATCTTTTGCTCTTTTTAAAAAGTTACCTGCATCAATACTTTCTGAAAATGAAATATTTTCCAGTCCTGGAGCAAAAGTCGATTTTAATTTTTTATAGAATTCTTTTAAAAATAATGAACTCAAATTCTGTACAGTTACACCACTACTATGAGATACTGCAGTTGATGTAGAAAATATCAAATCTTCATTATTTAAATCTTGATGATAATCAGTAATTCCACTAAAACCACGTATACAACCAGTAAAACTATTTGAGGTTATTCCAGTATAAGTGATAATTTCATTATCAATTTTTAAAAGACCATATTGATTTGGAAATCCCTTGGTGCTAGAAACACTAATTGTAGTCTCACTAGATGTTATATCACCACTTAATGTAACACTATCAACAATAACTTCTGGTTTTAAATTATCAAATTTTAAATATTCATCTAAATTATCACTAAGATCAATGGGACCACCCTGATATTCTTGCGAAATATAATATTGCTTTAAAAAATCAACTGTTTTTGGACTTTCATCCAAAATAAATTCTGGTAATTGACTGGAAATTATGTCCTGAATCTTGACTTTTGATTCAATTCCTGTTTGTATCATGCTACTTTCTTATTAAATTTCCGTTTGAATAACTTGAATTGTAGAAATCGTTAACAAATCTGGTCCCAGATATTTCATCACCAGAAGCAATCACGTCCCTTACCATATTTATTGTACTTTTTGGAATGTTTAATGAGACATATAAATCTCTCAATCCAACAACGTCATTAGATTCTGGGAATGCCTGAATCTCTATGACATTATTTGGAGATGTCGTTCCTGTAATGTTTATAGGGAAAAGAATAATCTCACCCTTTTCATAATCAACCGTTCCTGTCTGCTTTAATACGACAACATTATTATTAGAATCAAATTTAATTAAAGAAATGAAACCATCTTTTGCAATTTCTTTACTTGGCAAATTAGTTAAAAGATTGGGTGTATCTGTCAGATATACTGTAGAACTTTCTCCAACAATATTAAATCCGGTAGATTTAATATTAAAACCCTGAGATTTTACATGGAAACGATTTCCATAACATAATTCATATTGAGCAAGAGTATTTAATGCTACTTTCAAGTCTCTACGAATAATAATCTTTGTTATATTTGATGTAATAGCAATATCAGTATTATCAATAACTTGCTGTACTTTACTATATCTCAATCTTCCTCCAAACTTATTAAGATCTAAAGATTCTGAATATTTTGTAAGAGTATTTAAAACAGATGTTTTTAAAGTATCTTCTGACGATAATTGAGAATAATTGTAGTAAACAGAACTATCCAGTTCAACATAAAGAATTTTAAGATCTGTTATTTTTTGATTTATTCCAGAAACTGTGTATTGTTTTAAATCTGATGAGATTCTAGTTTTATCAAAATCAGAAACAAAACTACCATTCTTTGGTTTGATACTGATTTGTACCGTTCCAAATTGTGGAGGATCTAGTTGCTCACCCCCGACAACAGAAACAGATTCTGTATTTGGATAAATTTCTTTGATGATTGCTTCATAATCTCTTGATGTAACTGCTCTATATTGTGAAGAATATAGTTTTGGGGCAAAATACTTAACAGAGTCTACAGGTTCAATATCTCCACCATTAGAAGAAATTTGATTTGTAGTAATTGTTACTGTTCCAGGATCAATAATTTCTTCAGGTGTGGAGGCATTAGCCAAACTACCTGAGAAAGAAAAATTAGAGGCACCATTACCATCTCTTCCATCGGTTATAATGTAATTTGCAGTAATATATGTTCCATCACCATCTTCACCTAATTTTTTACCTATAAGACCATCACCAAATCTTAGTTCATATTTTTCATCTTGAATCTCACTGATAAAAAATACTCTAGAATTTTTGTCGATATTAAAAATATTTTTACTAAGAGTATATTCTATGCCCCTAGTATTCTCATCTTTACCAATATAAACTTTTAATTTGGAAGTATCAATAAAAGAATTATTTAAAATAAATCTTTGATCTAAAGAACCATCATATAAAAACTGTTTAGTTAAATATATTCCTTGAGATATATTGATATTGTTAAATGATGCAGTTCCCTTTACAAAATTGCCCCCATTATCAAGTGTGGGTATAGAATTTGCTGTAGTATCTTCTATAATGGAAAAAGTAAATATAGTGTCACTAGTACTCCCTGTACACACTATACCTGCCTTCAGGGTGAGTGTAGGAGTGGGATCGTTAGTTTCTATATCAAAAGATACTTGTGCCGTTGCAGCAGTTCTAGAACGTGGCATATAACCAATATTTCCAGCAAGAGAAACAACATTTTCTCTTAAAGTTGCAGAATCCAAGAAGGACTCATTCACAATCATATTAGAATTAAATGCTGTAATATAACTGTTATATGCTAACGTGTCTATCAGAACAGAAAAGTTTGACCCTTCAAAGTCAAAATCCGTAAAGTCGGAATTTGAACGTAGATAATCTTTGATGGATGTTTTTATCTGATCAAAGTCTAGATTTGCGTATTTTGTAAAAGGCATTTTATCTTGTTGCCTCTAAGAGGAATGAATATTCTTGTGTTGGAAACTCTTGACCAATAATATCAAATATAACTGTTACATTAAATGTGTTTTCGTCTGCTATTGGATCTACCTGAACGATCAAATTTTCGACTCTATCTTCAAAATTATTAATCGCAATTTCAATTTGATCCTGAATAACTGATGCAGTACCAAAATCAACAAATTCAAATANACTTCTTCTTACATCAGANCCCAACAAAGAGTTAAAAAATCTCTCTGTTGGGATCGTTTCTACTATATTTCTTACAGAACGACGAATTGCATTCTCATTTTTTAGAACCGGAAGGTCTTTTGTCACAGGATGAGGCTCAAAAGATAAACTAATATCTTTAAATGATCTTGATATCCTCTGAATTGCCATTGTTAAAGAGTTTTCGTAATTTTATTTATACTCTATTCCTTAAGATTTTTCTGTCCTTCCTTTAAATCATCATGCATGATCTCTTGAAGCACTCTTTCTTCTTGATCATTCGTTTTTTTGGGTAATGACCAGTGATCTGTGGTCAGGCTTGTAGTTCCCCACATTTCTTTCATGTAATTTGTACTTCTATCTACTGGTGAATTGCCCATTTTACTCCTATTTTGTTAGAATAGAACTTTTTGAGGGGTTCCTATCCCTATTCTTATTTATTTTTCACCCTCTTCGGATGAATTTTCACGTTCCTGTGCGGTCTTCCAGAAATATTCGTCCTCACGTCCCATTCCAAGTCGTTCAAATCCATTT
>JGI24003J15210_10000146_pt1 | contig 28544 bp, 52 predicted proteins | sample LinPmetageLP28_FD_15210 | JGI IMG/M metagenome (IMG submission 15210)
AGATATATTTGGGCAAGAAAATCTAGTACAACTTCATTTGATTCTAGTGCAGCATCACTTACTTATGCTATGATGTCATTAACCAATGATGGTAAATTAGGAATTGGTACGACTTCACCTACAGCTAAATTAAAAGTTATTGGTGTAAATGATACTTGGACTTGTCAAATAGAAAACACTCAAGCTTTACCATATGGTTTATCTGTAAATACAACAGGCACAGCAGGCACAACATTTAATTCAGCATTTTATACTCATAGTGGTACTGGAATGTTTATTGTAAATAATGGAAAAGTAGGAATAGGAACTGCTTCGCCTCAATCTAAATTACATATAGGAGAAAGTGCAACTATAGGTAGCAACTTTACTACTGCTGTAAATAACTCACAATTATTTGTTCATAATGTAGGAGCAAATACTAATTCTAATGTAATATTTGCAGGTGGTGATACAGGTGCAACTGGAGGTACTGGAGCATACAGTTTTGGTCAAAATGGTCAAGGTTATACACATTGGATATTTTATCATAAACCAATATCTACAAATCAAAGTAGTGTTGGTTCTATAAGTTCAACATCAACAGCTACTGCTTATAACACGTCTTCTGATTATAGATTAAAAGAAAATGTAAAAGAAATGACTGGTGCTTTAGACAGAGTAAGTCAATTAAAACCTAGTAGATTTAACTTTATAGAAGATGCAGATAAAACAGTAGATGGATTCTTAGCACACGAAGTGCAAGATATAGTGCCTGAAGCAATTACAGGAGAAAAAGATGCAGTAGATGAAGATAATAATGCAATCTATCAAGGAATAGACCAGAGTAAATTAGTACCATTATTAGTAGGTGCTATAAAAGAACTAAAAGCAGAAATAGAACTATTAAAAACTCAAATAAATAATTAAATATGGCAAATACTTATAATTGGACAATAAACGCATTAGATGCTAAAATCCACCAAAACGACTTAGACAATGTAATCTATACGGTGCATTGGTCTTTTATAGGTCAAGACGATTCAGAAGAACCTGTATCAGTAAGTTCAATAGGTACTTTAAGGGTACAATACAATCCTGAAGAACCATTTATAGAATATGCTGACTTAACTAAAGAAGATGTAGTTGGATGGTTAGAAGCAGGATTAGATGTTGACAGTATGAAAGAAATCTTAGATAGACAAATAGAATTAAAAAAGAATCCTGTAGATGAAACATTACGTCCTAACTGGAATTAATTTAATATATTTGTAATATAACTATAAATTTAATAAAATGTCAAAAATTAGTAAAGAAGAATTAGAATCATTATTAGAATCAGAAAAAAAGTTTTCTGCAATCAAACACGACTTAGGTACTTTAGAAGTACAGAAGCACGGACTGTTACACGCTTTTGCACAAGTGCAAGAAGAAAGTAACAAAGTAAAAGAAGAACTAGAAAATAAGTATGGTAAAATTAATATTGACTTAAAAGATGGTTCTTACAAAGAGATTGTTGAAGAAGCTGAAGAAGTAAAAGAATAACGCTATGGATTTTGCAGACATGAAGATATACCTTATAAATTCAATAGCCTTTATAGTTTCTTTAACTGAGTTAGAGGTATGGCTAAAAATTATACTTCTTGTCTGTACAATTATTTATACTATTCAAAAAACTAATAAACTAAAATGAGTAAAGAATTAAGCGAAGACAGTAAATTTGAAATTAGTATAAAAACACTTATTGGTATAGGGGTGGCATTATCTACCCTTATAGGAATGTGGTTTGCTTTACAAGCAGATATAGAGGAAGCTAAACAACTACCAGAACCAGAAATTAGTAGAACTGAGTACGATTTAAAAGACCAGTTAATTAGAGAAACTATAATGAATACTGGAACTAAGGTAGAAGAAAACTCAAATGCTTTAAAGAAAATAGACGATAAGCTATTTGAAATAATTAGTAAATGAAAAATATATTATGTGCAATATGTGTATTGGTTGCGGGCTTTGTATATAGTCAAAACGCAACAGTTTTGCAAATAAATGCAGAATGGAATAAAAAAAATAATTATGATTTAAGTGGTATTACTGGTGCTACAGTAAAGTTTAGTTACCTAAAAGACCAACCTAAAGATATACAAAAAAGTATTATTGCTGTTCCTGTTATTGTTATTATGGATAAAAAAGGTAGAGTAAGAATGCAATATATAGCAGATATATCATTAAAGATTAAAGTGGGGAATCTTGACATACAAAATAATGTCAATAGAATTAACAAATTATGAGAGTATTGCTGATATTATTATTTATTATAAGTTGCGGAACTTACACTCAAAAACCAACTATAAAACACGTTTTAGCTGTTACAAGTGAAGGTGATACATTATTATTACCAATAGACAAAATTCGTCCTAATATTTATCGTAGTATATATCCTTTGTATGGTAGAAACTACGACCCTTATTACTATAACTACTGGCAATATAACAGTAATATTTATTCTAATAATAGAACTTATGAGTATAACACTAAAAGTACTAATAATACTTATAAATCTAAAGGGGAAACAAAAGACATTTCAAGGTTAGATGTAAATAAAAGTAAGGTTAAATTAAATAAATAATGAGCAAGATTAGCAAACATATTACCTACAAAGAAGCTACTAGAAGCGTCACAGCTCTTCGCTTAGGCATAGAAAACAAACCTAGTGAGTATGAACTTCAAAACATGGAATTAATCGCTGAGAAGGTGTTTGAACCACTTAGAAAAGCTGTTAACGGTCCAATTAAAATCAATTCATTTTTTAGATGTGAAAAACTTAATAAAGCGATTGGCGGAAGTAGCAGAAGTCAGCACTGTCAAGGCAGAGCTATTGATATTGATGATGTTTATGGTTATGTTTCTAATTCTTATATGTATTACTATATTAAAGATAACCTTGATTTTGACCAGCTTATTTGGGAATTTGGTACAGATACTGAACCTGATTGGGTTCATGTAAGTTATGTAGATAGCGATTCAAACAGGAAGAGATGTTTGCTAGCATATAAAGAAAGTGGTAAAACAAAATATAAAGATATAAGTCATGTCTGATAAAAAGAAATTTAAAGAAACTACAGTTGGCAAATTATTATTTGGTGCTGCATCAATGATAAATCCTGCACTAGGTAAAGTATTAAGTGGTGTTACTTCACCAAAAGAAGCTTTAGCTGAAATAGGTAAATCTAAAATATCTAATGATGATAAAATAAAGCTACAACAAATGATTTATGACCAGCAAAATAAAGAAATAGAATCTATAACAAGTAGGTGGGAAGCAGATTCAATGTCAGATTCATGGTTAAGTAAAAATGTAAGACCTTTAGTTTTAGTTTGGTGCATAGTTGTATTTAGTTTAGCTGGTATATTAGATAGTATAGAAAGCGTGCCTTTTCATATTGGAGCAACTTGGAATGATACATTTGAAAAAGTAATGATGGCAGTTGTATTGGCGTATTTTGGCGGTCGTACCGCAGAAAAATCTACAAGTATATTTAAGAGTTAATAAATAAATTCAATACACTATGAATTTAATAGGTATTTTTATATCTTTGTGAATTCAATAGGGTGCGAATATCTGTTGATTTTCTTTGTTTTCAATGAAAAGGGGTAACTAGATGTTGCCTCTTTTTTTTGTCTTTTGTCTTGCACATGACATATTTTATGTTTAGGTTTGCTACATGGAAAATTTAACAAAGAAGTTGGTGAAAATTCAAGGGAGTTTGAAAGCACCAAAAAATCAAAGAAACAATTTCGGTAATTATAACTACAGAAGTTGTGAAGACATTTTAGAAGCAGTTAAACCTTTACTTATAAAAGAAGGGTTGTTATTGACTATCTCTGATTCTATTGCTCCAGAACCTTTATTTGTTAATGCAGTTGCTGAGATTACTGATGGTAAAGACAAAATTACTGTCAGAGCTCAAGCAGGTATTAACTTAAATAGAAAAGGAATGGACGTAGCTCAATGCTATGGAGCATCAAGCAGTTATGCTAGAAAGTACGCTTTAAACGGTTTATTTTTAATTGATGATACCAAAGATGCAGATGCTACTAATAATCACTCTAAGGTAGCTAAGAATGCCTCTACAGACGTATTAGAGCCTGCTAAAGACTGGTTAGAAGAAAAAGGAGACAAATTTAATAAAGCTAAACAAGCTATTAAAGAAAAAGGTTTTACTATCACCGATATTAGAAAAAAATATAAAGTAAGTAAGAAAGTAGAAAAATTATTATTAACCTAAATTAAATTAAAATTATGAATGAAAGAAAATTTGTAGGAAGTGGTAAAAAAGTTGGGAACTACGACCTAATTAACTTTACCATTAACGAAGAAATGACTAAAGATGCTTGGTTTGACTATAACGGTAAACGTTATTTAAAACTAACTATTGGTAACAAAAAAGAAGTTGACCAATATGGTAAAACCCACTCAGTATGGCTAGATGAATTTAAGCCAGACGAAAAAAAGGTTGAACAATCTGCTAAATTGCCTACACCAGATTTACCATTTTAATTAATAATTCCCTCATTACTTTGGTTTTGGGGGATTTTTATCTAACAACATGACACAAAGAAAAAAATCAAAATACGTTAACATTAATTTAGCATTTATGAATACAAGTTTATCAATATCAGAAGCTACGGTATTATCTTATATAGATTCATTGTCAATACAAAGAGGTTATTGCTATGCCTCAAACGAAAGTATTTGTATGGCATTAAATTTAAATGATAGAACCTTATACAGGATATTAAACAAATTAGAAAACAAGAAATACATAAACAGAATAACAAAAAGCTTAGGAAATGATGGCAAAGAACGTAAGATTTACGTTAGTCCAGATGCCAAGAATGTCAGTTGTATGTAATACATAGTGTAATATATAAATAAATATTACATAGTGTAATATATTACATAGTGTAATATAAAATATATACAAAAAAAATTACTATGCAAGAAAACTTTGAAAAAATTGGAATCGTACCCAAAGGCAAATACTCTCAACAGAAGGTAAAGTGCCCAAAATGTAGTCATACTAGAAAAAACAAAAGAGATACCTCTTTGTCAATAAATTTAGATGATGGTTTATACCATTGTCATCACTGCGGTTGGAACGGTTCTGTAAACCCTAATAATACTATGCAACAAAAAACATATACTTTACCAACTACAAATAACTTAAAGAAGATAAATTCTAAAGCTATTAAGTTTCTTAATAAAAGAGGCATAACTAACAAGGTTATTGAAAACAATAAAATTATATCTACTAAAGATGGTAAAAGTATTGTGTTTCCATATTTAAAAAATAATGAGCTTGTAAATTACAAAACAAGAGGTATTGATAATAAAACATTTACACAATCTAAAAATGGTGAACCAATTATATTTAATTACGATAGGGTTGTAAGTCAAGATTTTGTGATACTATGTGAAGGTGAATTTGATTCACTTAGTTGGGAGGTTGCAGGTTTTACTTGGCATACTTCTGTAAATATGGGTGCACCAAATGCCAGAGACAAGAATTTAGACAAAAAATTAGAATGTATAACAAATTGTTATGAAGTGTTTGACAATGCAAAAGCAGTTTATTTGTGTACTGATAATGATGAAAACGGAAGGTATTTAGAGGAGGAGCTTATAAGAAGGATTGGTGCTGAAAAAATAAGATTAATAGATACAAATCCCTATAAAGATGCCAATGAGGTTTTGCTAAATGAAGGTATGGAATCTTTACAACATAGATTTAAACACGCTAGAGTGCCTAAAGTAGAAGGTATATTTAGTGTTGATGATATTTACGATAGTATGTTAGATGGTTATAAGAACGGTCAAGAAAGGGGTTCAACAACTCACATAAATTGTATAGATAGGGCATGGACTTGGAGAAACGGAGAGGTAAACATTTGGACTGGCTATCAAAATGAAGGGAAAAGTATGTTTTTAAATCAATTATCTGTACTAAAAGCGTTTCATGATGGTTGGAAGTTTGCAGTATTCAGTCCAGAGAATATGCCAATAAATGATTTTTTCCATGACTTGATTGAATGTTATATAGGCAAAAGTTCAGACCCTTTTTATGAGAATAATTATATGAGTGAAGCAGAGTTTAAAAAAGGTATAGAGTTTATGAAAAAACACTTTTTTATTATATATCCAAAAAAAAGTTATAAATTAGATGATATATTTGAAAGAGCTAAGTTTTTAGTTAAGACAAAAGGAATACGTTCATTGATTATTGACCCATACAACACTGTACAACACAGAATGCAAAGAGGCGAAAGAGAGGATTTATATATTAGTAGATTTATGAGTGAACTTAAAAGGTTTGCCGTAGAAAATAAAATATCAGTTCATTTAGTTGCACACCAAGTTACACCACAAAAAGATAATGATGGCAGGTATTTTAAGCCAGATGTTAATAGAATAAAAGGTGGTGGAACATTTGCTGATAAAAGCGATAATGTACTTTTTGTATGGAGACCAAATAGAGCTTTAGATTTTAGTAATACTCAAGTTACATTTGGCAGTCAGAAAATAAAGAAACAAAAACTGGTAGGTTATCCACAAGATATAGAAGGCATAACATACCACAGAAAGTCAAACAGATATTATTTTAACAATCAAACACCCTTTGATGAAGTTGATAATATCAGATGCGAAAAAGAGCAAGAGTAGATGCTAACCAAAAAGAGATTGTCTTACAAATCAGAGAGACAGGATGCTCTGTCCTTCATACTCATCAATTAGGCAAGGGTGCACCAGATATTATAGTAGGGTATGCAGGTAATAATTATCTTATAGAAATAAAAGATGGCGATAAGCCATTAGCACAACAAAAACTTACACCAGACGAAATAAGGTTTCAAGCTGAATGGCAGGGTAATTATCATGTTGTAAATTCATTTAGTAAACTTAGAGACATAATATTTAACAATGAGCTCTAAGATACTTGACATACTAGCTAAGAGGCATAATGAATGGCTTAATATGGCAAAGAGTTTTAAATTAAACACTAATGATGCTAATGAGTTAGTTCAAGAGATGTATTTAAGAATGTATGATTATACAAAAGATGTAAAAAGAATTATGTATAATGAAACCGAAATCAACACATTTTATATATACATTACATTAAGAAATTTATATTATAGTAAGTTTACAAATTATAACAAGAATAAAAAAACAGTGTTATTTTCAGACATAGACACTGAAAAATTTAATTATATTATGAATCAAATAGTTTATGATGTTGACCAACATAATGATAATTACAAAAAAAAAGTTAACTTAGAGGTGTTGTACAATAAGATTGAAGGTGTAATAGAAGAATGGTATTGGTACGACAAGAAGCTTACTAAGTTATATTTAAATACTAATATGAGTATGCGAGATATTAGTAAAGAAACTAAAATAAGTTTAAGTTCAATATTTAATACATTAACAAATGCCAAAGAAAAAATTAGAAAAGAAAGCAAAGAAGAGTACAAAAAATATAAAAGCTAAAGGACTTGGAGATACAGTCGAAAAGGTACTAGAAAAAACAGGAATTGCAAAAGTAGCTAAGTGGGTACTTGGCGAAGACTGTGGTTGTGATAAAAGAAAACAAATACTTAATGACCTATATCCTTATTATACTCCTGAATGTTTAACAGAAGAGGAATATAAATACCTAGACAAATACTATACAGAATCTAAAAATACTATTCAGCCTGATGTACAGAAAAGTGTTTTAAAAATATACAATAGAGTATTTCACCAAAAGGCAACTTTAACAAGTTGTTCTTCTTGTTATAAGAAGACGGTGCATAATAAACTCAAAAATGTTTATAAAGAATATAACAATGACTGAAAACAAAGGTCTAATCAGAAATCGAAAACGTGTAAAACAAGTTATTGATTTTACTGGTATTCAAAATGGTAAGTTGCATCCCTCTGATATTGATGCCGTATTAGAGTTTGACAATGAAGTTCTCATTCTTATAGAGGTTAAGTATAAATTTAATAAGATACCAACAGGACAAAGGTTGTTATTAGAAAGGATATGTGATTCTTGGCATACTGATAAATCAGCAGTGCTTAAAGTAGAACATGATTTTGACAATGATGATTTGAATATACCACTTGAAAAATGTAAAGTATCTGGTATATATTATGATAAGCGTTGGACTTACTACAAAGAGCCAAAAGAGTTTAAGAAATATATAAATCAGATGGGCGAAAAATGGGATTGCAAAAAATGTAAATTCTAAAGTACACAATAAACTATATTTGTTATTTATATATGCCACTACTAAAACCTAAAAAATACGAACAGAAAGCTAGTTTCATGGCAAGGTTCATGAACAATGCTAAAATGATTCTTGAATACCCAGACACTAAACAACGCTATGCAGTTGGTATGGATGTTTGGAAAAAGAATTTCATGTAATATTTGTTTATATCAGTTTTTTTATTAACTTTGTGTTGAAAACAAAGAGATATGAGAACATTAATCTACACTTTATTTTTATGTACATTTTTAAGTTGCAGTGATGATTGCGACTTAACAACATACCCTTCAGCACCTTATAACGAACCTTATTATGTAGAATATGAAAATACTTTAGTTAAGTATATTTATTTATGCAGAGATGGTTATAACAATGAAGTTGTAACATATTATATGGATAGTGGATGTTGGGAATCTTATACTTCTTACCAATATAATTTAAACTGTAATTAATATGAAAGAACCAATTATCACACTAGACAACGAGATGCATGATAGACATGAACTCACACAAAAAGCAATAGAAGATAGTTTCTATTATGGCTACTTAGCAAAAGCCTGTTTATCAAGTAGTGCAATAAGTCAACTACTTAAATCGCCATTAGAATACTTAAATAAGATAAACCTGCCAACTGAATCTGATGCACTTGCACAGGGTTATTTATTTCATGCAAGTATATTAGAAGAAGATAAATTTAATGAGTGTCTATTTTTAGATGTAGCAACAAAAAATAACAAAGAATATAAATTAGCTAAAGCAGAAAGATGGGATGTGTTTACTGTTAAAGACAGAGACAAAGCTTTAAGATTAAGAGATAGATTTTATAATTGCAAACCTGCAAGTGAACTTATAGAAAACAGTAAGTTTGAAGTGCCTATGATTAATAATTTAATGGGCTATCCATTTAGAGGTAAAGCAGATATTTTAGGTCAACACTTAATAGATTTAAAAAGCACTGCATTTCTGTCTAAATTTAAATATAGTGCTAATACTTATAATTATGATAGTCAGTGTTATATTTATTGTAACCTGTTTAACAAAAGTTACAAAGATTTTAAGTATATTGTCATTGATAAATCTCCTACAAATGAATTAGGTATATTCAATGTCAGCGAAAAGTTTTATTATAGTGGAGAACAAAAAGTTGAATATGCAATAAAAGTATATGAAAAATATATTAAAAATGAATATGACCTTGAAAATTATTTAGTAGAGGCAACGTTATAAATGGCAACAGAATACTTAGATTACTTAGACTGTTATGAAGACACTCTACACTGTCTAAAAAAAAGAGTAATAACAGAAAAAGAAATACCATTATTAATTGAGCAATATGAAAACGAAGAGCACTATGAATGTTGTGGTGCAATATTACACGCTTTAGAAGACTACAAAACTCAACAAAATTATTTATAAGAATGATTACACCTAAAGAAATTGCAAACGAATTGATTAAATTGTCTAAGACAGATGTATTTAAAAAAACAAGACAAAGAGAATATGTGGAAACAAGGTCTTTGTTAAATTATATATTATACAATTATAAAAGAATGGGGTTTACAAAAATTAAAGAGTTTTATAAGTCTAATAATTGGGATATGAATCATGCAACTATTATTTATTCTGTCAAAACATTTGAACAACATAAAATTTATAATACTGACTTATTAATTTGGTTAGAACATATAGTTGACAATATAAATAAAATGGATAATTTTACTAAAAGAGAATTTATTAGAAGTAAAATAAACTCACTGTCTAACGTAGATATAGACGAATTAACTATGGTTATTAGTAATATGCCAGACAAAAAATTAGTATATGAAGAACAAATATAGAAAGCTACTGTTAAAGGAATCTCCTAACTTATACAAGAGTTATGAAAAGATTGTTGAAGAGCAGTTTGAATTATTTGCCAGAAAGCAATTAGATTATGGCATAGGTAATATAAGCACAGGTGCAAACCTAGAAACTAAACAAGGTAAAGATTTTGCTTTACATGGTTTGTGGTTTAGAATGAATGACAAAATAAGTAGATGGAAAAATCTAATCATTAAGAATCGCAAGGGTAATAATGAAACGTTAAAAGATACATATCAGGACTTAGGCAATTACTCTATTATATGCCAATTAATAAATAGAGGTTTATGGAAGGAATAGAAGACGATAATAAAAAGAAAAAAGACGGAAGAGCAAACAATGGTGCTTTAAAAGGAGTGTCAAGAGGACAAGGAAGACCACCAAAAGCAAGAGAAAAAAAGCTAGGTAACTATGCTTTAGGTGCTATGAAAAAAGTGTTTGGTAGTGAAGAGAAAGCTTGGCTCGAACTAGCTAAACAATCTAAAGATAGCTTTCCACACATGAGATTACTTTGGGAATATAAGTATGGTAAACCAAAAGAATTAAAAGAACTTAATGTTAAAACGGAAGTTAACATTCCAATCATTAACTTTGCTGACAAAGAAAAAACTATTGATATAGAATCAGAAGATATAAAAGATGAATAAGTTAAATCTTAATCCTAAATACCAAGCTCTATTCAATTCTAAAAGTCGTTACTATGTAATAACTGGGGGTAGAGGTTCAGGAAAATCATTTGCTACAAATACATTTTTAGTATTACTTACATACGAAAAAGGACATAGAATATTATTTACTCGTTATACAATGACCTCAGCAGGTATGTCTATTATCCCTGAGTTTATAGAGAAGCTTGAATTGATGGGAATACTTGACCAATTCACTGTAACCAAAACAGAAATTATTAATAATTTAACAGGCAGTTCAATATACTTTAGTGGTATTAGAACTTCAAGTGGAGACCAAACGGCAAAGCTTAAATCTATACAGGGTGTAAGTTCTTTTGTTTTAGACGAAGCAGAAGAGTTAACAGACGAAGAGAGTTTTGATAAGATTGATTTTAGTATTAGAGCAAAGAACGTAAAGAATAGATGTATATTAATTCTAAACCCTACAACAAAAGAGAATTGGATATACCAAAGGTTCTTTCAAAATAGAGGAGTTCCTGATGGATTTAATGGCACAAAAGAAAATATTACTTATATACATACTACATACTTAGATAACCTAGACCATTTGTCAGAATCCTTTGTGAATCAAATAGAGGATATGAAGGTTAGAAGACCTCTTAAATATAAGCATCAAATAATGGGTGGTTGGTTACAAAGAGCAGAAGGAGTTATATTTACTCATTGGAATATAGGTAAATTCAATACGGAAATAGATTCAATATTCGGTTTAGACTTTGGCTTCTCTGTTGACCCCTCAGCTTTAATAGAAGGTGCCATTGACAAAACTAGAAAAATTATTTGGTTTAAAGAACATCTTTATAAAAAAGGTTTAACTACTTCACAAATATATGATGCTTGTATTCGTAAGGCAGGTAAGAATTTAATTGTTGCCGATAATAGTGAGCCTCGTTTAATCAGTGAGTTAAAAACAAAAGGATTAACAGGTATAGTTCCTACAATAAAAAAGAAAGGTAGTATTTTATCAGGTATTGCATTAATGCAAGATTATCAAATAGTAATTGATAGCAGTTCTATAAATTTAATTAGAGAGTTTAATAATTATTCTTGGAAGTTATCAGGCTCTATTCCTCAAGACAACTTCAATCATGGAATTGATGCCTCGAGATATGCAATTCAGTACTTACTTACTAGGTCTGTACCTCATGGCAATTACTTTATTAGATAATTTTTTTTATATTTATTTGGTCAGGTGGAAATAATTAACTAAGTTTGTGTATAACTAATAAAGAAAACAATGAAAGCACTACTTAACAAAACAATTAAAACTGCAATAGTATTAACCTATTGTGTAATGACATTATCCTTATTATATCTTGTCTTTACGTTTAACGACAACCTATTTAACAACGGAACATTAGGAATTCAAACCTTATTTCTTTGCCTATCCTTAACTGTTGTGGTTGGTTTAGTTTTAGATACTTATAAAAACAATAAGTAATGACAGTAAAAGAACTACAAAAACGAATTGCCAATATGCAAAAAAGATTAGATTGGCAAGATAACTACATCGACTATGTAAGAACAGCAGACGATGAATTGCATGATGCCTCAATGTGCCATGCTATGTATTTAACTAACTCATCTAAAACCTATGAATTATGACACAAAAAGAAAAGATTAAAAGCTTAGAGATACAATTAAAAGAAGCTAAAGCAAATACATATATATATGAAACTAACCATTTACATTGTTCTGATGGAGAACTTCACATAGGGTTTGGAGATTATGGAGATAATGAAAAGTGGTTAGTATGGAATGTAGATAGTTTGTTTAATGACTTGCCTTATATAATTAGTCAAGTAGTCAGAGAGCAATCTAAAATGCAAGGTAATCAGCTAAAAAACATTCAAGAAGTATTAAAAGAAATTAACATTAAATAAATTATTATGATAGAAAGCGAAACATTCGAGTATTACAGAATACAACAAAAGGTAAAAGCAATTAAGAATTCAGTAGATATTTTAATTCAACATGGGTTTACAGTTGTAGATTTAGAAGGCAATATATTACGAAAGAACGAAACAGGACAAATAGAATGAGAAAGTGTAACCGATGTTCGACAGTAATACAAAACAAAGCGAAGCAACTCTTTTGTTATAGTTGCAAAGGCTATAAGATGCCTTATGAAACTTATAGATTTTATTCACTAGCAAATCAATTCAATAAACAATAATAATTATGGAAACAATAGAAATAGAATGTGATGTGTGTTATGAGCAAGGGTATGTACATACCTATAACACATTAAATAATAAAGATGAAATACAAAAATGTGATTGTTGTAATGTTTTTGAAAGTGACAAAAAAGCAAATGAGCATTATATTAATTTAGGATTTTAATTATGAGAGCAAAATTAATAAATGAAATACTTGATTTATCAGGAGATGAATTTGGTAGAGAAGAGTTAATTCAATTAGCAAAAGAAAAAAATTATCAATTAAGAATTAGATTGATTCGTATTAAACATGAAATATTAAACCAAAGAACATGAACGAACACACAGACGAAGAAATAGTTAATGTTTTATTTGGTGACTTTCCAAAAGTCGGAGAGCAAATATTAGAATACTTAGATAATCAAAATAAATAATTATGAAAGTAAACAGAGTATATAAAACAGTTCGACCTATGAAAAGGTTTGGCAATTTAATAAAGGACATATTATTTCCTACTGAATCCAAACATGGTTGGTGTAGATACCCTTTGTATGCCAAAACAAAAAAGCAAAAGGAATTGTATATGGCTATAATAATAGAACACTTAGATAATAGAATAGAAATAAATCCAGAAATAGAAATTCAATAGTATGACACATCAAGAAGACTTAAACAGAATTGAAATTAGACATCTTAGAGAAATGAATCAAATATTTAAAGCTGAAATAATAGAACTTAAAGATATAAATCAAACACTACAAGCCACTGTTGAATTGTATCTACAAAAACAACAAGAAGAATATAGAAAGAGTAAAGTATGAAACTACTAACTTTCGAAATAAAAGAAGTAGGTCAAGAAGTTTATACTAAGCAATTCAATACGGATAGGTCAATTCAATACACCATTCAACAATACTCAAGGCATCGCCAAATTCAATATATGAATTTAATAACGAAATAAGTAAAAAATAATATAATATCAAAATAATTATAATATTGTTTGTCAGTTGCAGAATTAATTATATATTTGTGTAAACTTAAAATAAAAACAATGAGAATATTAGAAACAAAACTTTACACCATTGATGAACACCCTGACAGAGAATTGTGTTTTGATTATATTAGAGATAATTGGCATGATTTAAATCAATATTCTGTTGATGAAGTAGCAGAAAGCATAATAGCATTATCCAAAGTAATTGGAGGAAGCTACGATTATTCAATAGGACAATTTCAAGATAGGGGAGAATTTATCTCTTTTTATGATTATGACAAAGAAGAGTTAATAAAATTAAATGCTGATGACTGCCCATTAACAGGGTTAACATGGGATATAGATTTAATTCATGGTATGCAAAAAGATGATAAGAATAGAGTTTTAAGAGCATTACATAATGACAGCAGATATGTTTATTCAAATGAAGGATTATTAGAATTATGTTTTGCTAATGATTATGAATTTAATGAACAAGGTAAAGTAATTTAATAGCAATTCAATAGACGTAAATTTAATACCCTAGCAATTCAATAGATGTAAATTTAATACACCCCACCTGTTCAGAAAATGCTTGTTTTCTGTTGGGTTCTTTTTGGGCAATCTGCAAAGCTATAAACAAATAAAGCATAAAAACAAGATAATTCTTATAAAATATTTATTTTACAGAGGTATAGAAAAAATAATTGGTTTTGTTGTTGTCAGGTGGAAATATTTACATATATATTAGCTAAATATTAATTAAAAACTATAATATGAAAAAAGTAAACATTGAATTAAGAGACAAAACAACTGACATTCTAAAAAAATATCTTCTTAAAGATGGTTTAATGTCAAAATTTGCTATTTGTTATTTCGTAAACCATGAGATGACAGAGGAAACTGCCAGATGTTTTATAGGTTTAGAGTTTTGGAAAAACAACCATAGCAAAAGAATAGATAATATCGACATGCAAATAACTTTAATGCATGATTTAAAAGGTATCATAAACAACGAAGAATGTTTTTTGCCTCGTTCAAATGAATATCAAAAATTCTGTACAATATGAAAACAAACAGATTTAAAACTATTGAAGCTTTCTCAAATTACGCTTCCGAAAACTATCTTGACTTTTGGCACTGCCAAGATAAAGATATATTAAGAGCTTGGAATTATTATAATTCAGAAGATGCCAGGATAAATAATTTCTCATTAAATTATTGTCTTGATGTATCTCTTGAAATTTCACAATATAATTACTTATGAAAAACCTATTTAAAATATTATCCGAGATTTTCGCGTTTGGTATGTTCGCCTTTGTTATTGGCGTTTGCCTTATCTTATTAATTAACTTATTTATATAACTATGAAAACAAAAAGAATTAAAGAACTTAACACGATGTTTAAAGCACCTAAGAACGCACCTAAGCAACGCAAACCAATATTCGAAAGGTTTGTACTGCACCCCATGACAATAGCGTTAAGCGTGTATTTATTCATTATATTATCAACTATTATTTTAACCCTTAAACTATATTAATTATGAAAACAACATTTCAACCTAATTTAAATATTCTACTTTACAAATATGAATATGATTTTATTAAATGGATAGATAAAGAATGTAAAGAATACAGATATAATAGCGATAATTCCCCTATGTGGATACAATACAAGGGTTTTGATTGGGAATCTAAAGATAAAATATACTTTAAATCTAGTCAATACGAAAAAATGAATTTAACTATTGAAATAGATAAAAAAGATGTTGATTTATTTACTGGAGTTGCTTTTGATATAAAAAAATTAGATTATAAAGAAATTTACAACCATTTCAGAGATTTAAAATATAATTACATAAGAAATAATTATCCAGAAATTTATAATCTTCATGATTCATGGAGGAAATTAAACTATAATAAAACTATATAACTATGAAAACAAGAAACGATATTATTAAAGAATGGACAGAAACAATTGAAGACATTATAAAAGAAGTAAAAAAATATGAGTTTGAAGATAATGAGTGGTCGGATTTTATATTAGGTAATGACAAAGACGATTTTGTTGACAAAGTAAATGATTTAATTTGGGAGTATATAGACGGTAACCAAGACGTTATTTATACATATAATGCAAAAGAAATTTCTGGTATTATTGGCATTTATGACTGCTTTGATGAATGGGATTTAACAGGTGAACAATTTAAAAATTGGTCACAATGTGCATTCGCTAATATATATGATTTAATACACGAAAACATTTGTATTGATAAGCTTATAAGACAGGAATTAATTAACGATACATTAAATTAAACATCATGCACCGACTAGAAAAAAACATATTGCACCATGCAAACAAAAGAAGAGAACAAAGAAAATATTTGGTTTGGATAGGTGGCACACATAACGCCTTTAATACATTAGACGAAGCCACAACAGAACAACAAAGCTGGATAAATAAAGGTTATACAGACATTCAAATTGAAACAATAAATTAAATTATATTAATCTTTTATCGTCTTTTATTGATATTACACCCCTTTAATTAGGGGTTTTTTTATATCTAACATTCTGTTACATTCCTAACAATTAGTTAGTTATGATTAATTAAATAGTCAATATGTATATTTCTTTATCTTTATCAGCTAAAACAAGCCATATAAAGCAATTTAAGCACCATTTAAAGCAGTTTAACACCTTATGTGGTACTATCTATCCATTTTAATACTAAAGTGTCTTAAAACGTCTCTAATTCAATATATATACCCCCTCTGGGGGATTTGAAATGTATCTTAGTATATTACTCCACTCTCTCTACACTTCATACTTTCCATCTGACACTTGTATATCCCTTATGAATTCAATACCTTTATGAATCTAATAGGGTATGGCTAGAAAAATAATACATGACCAGAATTATCTTAAGGCAATATCTTATTGCATGGATAATGGCATAAAGATATATGCAGTGCCAAAGAACAGCAAAGAGTACTTTGTAGAGGTTAATGATAATGGAAACATATTCCGTAGTCCTGAGGCATATAATCTAAAAAAGTGGAGCAATAAAATCATTGAGCTTTATGTATTCTACTACTACAAACATAACCCAACCGACAAATAGTCAGATTATATATGTTATATATATATACATAGTGTATATATAGCATAGTGTAATATATAACATAGTGTAATATATAACATAGTGTATATATATATAGTGTAATATATAACATAAAGTATTATATTGCATAGTGTATATCATGTATAACATATACATACATAATATCATATATAACTGACATATATTCAGTTGGAGATATGTAAAGTACAAAAACAATATAAATTATTAATTATAATATGGCACTAAAACAAATCGAATTAGAAGTACCAACAACTCTATCTAACATTAAACTTTGGCAATACCAAAAGTATATGAAAGTCATAGAGCAGAACAAGACAGAAGATGCCGAAGACACAGAAAAAGTAAATGATTTCTTGAATATGAAACTTGTAGAAATATTCTGTAACGTATCATTAAGAGATGTAAGCAAAATACCTTTGAAAGAATACGAAAAAGTTTTAACTATACTAAACAAAGCATTTGAAGAGAAACCTAAGCTTATACAAAGATTTAACTTGTTAGACGTAGATATGGGGTTTGTACCTAAGTTAGATGATATTACTCTTGGTGAATATGTAGATATTGAAACTAATATTACTGATTGGCAAAAAATGCATAAAGCTATGGCTGTATTGTATCGACCTGTTAATTTTAAGGCAAAAGATAAATACACAGTTGCACCATACAAGGTAAATGAAGAAATACAAGAACTGATGAAAGAGATGCCATTAGATGTAGCAATAAGTTCAATGGTTTTTTTTTACGCTTTAGGGAAGGAGTTACTGGGAGCTATACCGAAATATTTGGAGCAACGTCTGAAGAAAGAGGATATGCAACAGCTAGAGATGCATTTGCAAAAAAGTGGGGTTGGTATCAATCAATTTATGCACTCGCTAAAGGTGATGTCAGAAACTTCAATACAGTTGCCGAGCTTCCACTCTACCAGTGTTTAAATTATTTAGCATTTGAAAAAGAAAAAACAGATATAGAACAACAAGAATTAAAAAAAGCATATAGACAATGACAAGTTTTTACGACATACTAGACAAACTTAAAACCTACCTTCAAGGTAATACAAATGTTAATTCAGTTACTTTTGGTGATATATTTGAAGTGGACTTAGCTAAACAAACTATATTTCCATTATCACATATAATTGTAAATAGATGTACATTTCAAGACCATGTAGTTCAATTCAATCTACAAGTTATCTGTATGGATATTGTAAACGAAACTAAACTAGATAAAAAAGATTTAGATAACTATTTTCACGATATAAATAATAAGCAAGATGTACTTAACACACAATTTGCCGTAGTTAATGGTTTACAGTCGGCACTTAGAAGAGGAGAATTGTTTTCTGAATTATATCAAATAGATACAGATTACAGTGCTAATATGTTTGAGGACAGGTTTGAGAATTTACTTGCTGGTTGGAGTTTAGATTTATCTATTACTGTTGCTAACAATCAAATATCAGATATTAATGCTAACGGTCAATCTCCTTGTTAATGAGTTTCAGATTAAAAAATACAGAATTGTTTTTAATTGGATATGCTAACAGGCTTATACGTTTGGCTAAATTAGAAATAGAGAAACCTAGACAAAGAACATATAATAGTGTTAAGTTTGGCAGTAGAACATTAAATGAGCCGTTAGATTCATCTGGTAAATTAAAAGACAGTTTTGTTTTAGACAAGAAAACAGTTAGGAAAAACAACTTCTTTGAATTAAATGTAAAAGGTAATGCTTATGGAGAAAAAGTGGATGAAGGAACAAAAGCAGGAACGAGCCCTTCTGTACCACAAATAATCAGTTGGATAAACAACAAACCAGTTACATTGTTAGATTCTAATCAAAACAAATTATCTAATATAACAGAAAAAGGAAAAAATAGAATAGCAAATCAAATAGCACAAAAAATAAAAAGAGAAGGTATAAGACCAACTAACTTTTTGACTGACTTAGTAAATAAAGAAATAAATAATATAATGGGAGTTGCACCTGAAATAACAAAAGATATTAGCAATAACATAGATGATTTTATGAAAATGCTTGGTTATTATAAAAGTGGAAATACATTTAAATTAAAATAATAAAAATGTCAACAGTAATAAACACAAGAAGTCCATTCTACTTCAAAGTATCTAATGCAGCTTTGAGTTCTGTTAAATTAGAGCTTTATATTTGGACTGGTACACATTCACAAAGAAATGCATCTTATAAAAGATACACTTTAACCAAAGAACAATTATTAGATGAATTAGATAGAGGTAGTGCAACTTCTACTACAGCTAATAAATTAGTTGATAGTACACAAAACTTTAATACTACGGCTCAAGTAGGTAGTTTTATAAAAAACACAACAGATTCAACAACAGCAAGCGTTACTGCTATTGATAGCGACACAACTTTATCTATAAGCTCCAACATTATGGCTTCAGGAGAAAATTATATCTTGTTTGCTAAACCTTATGTTGTATTTGAATTAAGTGAGCTTGCCAGAGACTTTATGGAAACAGAGTATAATAACTACGCAACTGACACTTTATGGATAGATGCAGATATTACTATTAAGAATTCATCAGGTGCTATAGTACAGGTAAACTCCCAAAACATAAATACCTCTACTTTTTTAGGCATAGATGGATACGGTTACTTTGAAGACGGCACCAATCCTAGAAGTGTTCAATATAAAACACCTATGGTGCTTCAACACAATACTACGGTTTATTATAATGATGGTGCAGACATAAAGATTCCTATATATGCAGAAGCACAAACAGTAACAGCCACACTAACAACTACATCAGGTGCAAATATAAATTGGGATAATGCTGATGATTTTTGGGATAGCTATAATTCTAATTGGGGTTCAGGTACAACTCCTGTAGTAATTACTGATAATGGAAACACTAATCAAAAAATACAATATTTAATTATTACAGATAGCGAAGATTTAAATGATGGAGACATTGTAACTATATCTAGCAATAATTCTTCATACTCTAATGTTGTTATAACACTTAAAAAAGTATGTGAGCCTAAATACACTCCACTAAATATAATATTTTATAATAAATTTGGTGCACTACAAAATCTGTGGTTCTTTAAAAAATCTATGACTAACATAAATATTACTTCACAACAGTTTAAAAATAATATTTTAGATATAGAGAACTCTGGTGGAGTACCATCTTATGCATTGAGCAAGCATCAAGAAAAGAAGTTTATGGCAAATGGAAAAGAATCAATAACTGTTAATTCAGGATTCTATACTGAAGACCACAATGAAGTAGTAAGAGAAATGTTACTTGCAGAACAGGTTTGGATTTATGATGGCACAAATACTTTGCCAATAAACCTTAAATCTAATACATTACAATTTAAAAAGTCAGTTAATGATAAACTTATTAGTTATACTTTATCTTTTGACTATGCTTACGATAAAATAAATAATATTTTATAATGCAAAAAATAGTATTATACATAAAAAATAGTGATGATGTCTATAAGAGAGTAGATATGTTTAATGATGAGACTATTTCATTAACATCTAAAATACAAGATGTAAGAGATATACAAAAAGTATTTACTGATTTTAGCCAAACATTTACATTACCTGCCTCTAAGACAAACAACAAACTATTTCAACACTGGTATAATTATAACATTGACAATGGTTTTGATGCAAGAAGCAGAAAAGATGCTATAATGGAACTGGACTTCTCTCCATTTAGAAGAGGAAAGATTTCTCTTAATAATGTTAAGATGAAAGACAACAAACCCTTTTCTTACGAAGTTATTTTTTATGGCAATACTATAAATTTAAAAGATTTACTTGGTGATGATGAGTTGAGCACTCTTGGTCAATTAGATGATTATACACATGATTATACAAGCTCTAATGTTAAGAATGGATTACAAACAGGATTATCGTCTGGTAAAATAATATATCCTTTAATATCTCATACAAAAAGATTTTATTATGATTCGGCTCAATCTAGTCCTAATTATAGTGGCAATCTATATTATAACACAACACAAAACAATATTGGATTAGATTTTGATGATTTGAAGCCAGCTGTTAAATGTTTAACTATAATAGAAGCTATAGAAGACAAATATACTACAGCTAACGATTATTCTTCCAATGTTGTGTTCACTAGAGATTTCTTTAGTTCAACCAAATTTAGTAATCTATTTCTTTGGTTAAGTAGAAACAAAGGAGCTATAGGAGGAGACGAAAACCAAGAAGAAACATTAAGTCGTATATGTGGCTCATGGGGATATTCTTCTGGTGACTTAGGTTTTAATATAAGTGGGGATACTTGGACTGTATCAACCTCAGGACACACAAGACGTTATGATGCACAGTTAACAATAACTACAACAGGTGCCAACCAAACTAAACCTTATAGTGTTAAAGCTGTCGATTATGTTACTGGGAACACATTAGCACAATTAGCATTAGGTTCTGGTGCATCAAGAGATTTTACCGTTCAATTAATATCAACATTTGAATTAGTTAATTATCAAATTAAATGGATTGTTGAATCAAACACTAATGTTTCGTTTACTCCAACCTTAAATATGACAGAATACATATTAAATCCAATAACACAAACACCTACTAGCACAAATACTGCTGTGTTTAATATAGGTGGTACTGGAGCAAGTATAACTACAACTGGTGAAATAATAATAACAGATAATGTTCCTAAAATTAAAACTATTGATTTTCTTACAGGATTATTTAAGATGTTTAATTTAACAGCATATTATATTGATGATGTAGCTGACACTGACTTTGGTAAAATATATGTAGATACTTTAGATAACTTTTATTTAGATGCAGTAAACAATCCTTCTGAAGGTAGTTATGATATAACAAAACATATAGACACAAAGGATTTAATTATAGAAAGAGCTTTTGAATTTAATCAAATTAATTTTGAGTATGAAAAGCCATCTACTCTATTATCCATAAATCATCAAGAACAATTTAATGAGATATTTGGTAATGAAGAAGTAAAACCTACATTTGTAGATAGAGGAACTAAATATGAAGTCAAAGTTCCTTTTGAACACATGAAGTTTGAAAGAATAATTGACACTAATCAAACAGGCACGAGCCCTTATACGGCAGTAACATCTCCTTCACCTTACATAACAGATATTCTTTGTGGCTATTCAGCAGATGGCGACTTTGAATCTAAAACAGATGTAACTCCAAATACTGGTAATTATTCTCCAGTATTAACTAAACCTTTAGTATTTTATGCTATACAAAAAACTGGATTATCTTCTGGAAAAGGAATTAAATGGGTTTCAGATGGCACTCCTGTAGAAATAACACAATATTATAGACCTTCTAATACTAATGAAGATGGCACAACATCAACTGCCGCTGCTTTTACAATTAACTTTGATGATGAAATAGATGAGTGGAATTTAACTAATTACAATGGAGGAACTAATTCTTTATTTAAAAAGTTCTACGCTAATTATATTAACGGAATCTTTGAGGAAAAGAAAAGAATATACAAGTTGAAAGGATACTTGCCAACAGATATATTAGTTAACTATAGGTTGAATGATGAGCTTGTGATACAAGATAGAACATTTACGATTAATTCTATAAGCACAAACTTCAAAACTGAGATAAGTCAATTAGAATTATTAAACAAATTATAACTATGATAAAATATGTCCTTGATTTATTAAATTCTTCTCAATGGTATGGAGCTGGAGAAAATATAGAGATTGCCAAAGGTAAATATGCAGGAGTAAAGGATTTTAAACAAATGAAAGAACAACTAAAAAGATTAAGACATGGCAACTAAGAAAATACTTATACAAATACAGGTTGGTGCTAAAGATGCAAATATTGCTGTAGATAATGTAACTAAATCTCTTGAAGGATTAAGCTCTGCACAAATGAAAGTTACCAAAGTAACTAAACAGGGTCGTGCACAATCAGGATTGAATAATGCTATACTTTTAGAAACTGGTCGTTTAGCTTCTGATGCTTCTTATGGATTTACAGCTATTGCTAACAACTTGTCTCAGGTTGTTACATTATTCTCTAGTTTTGCAGAAACCAATGGAGGAGTTGTAGCATCACTTAAAGAATTAGGTAAGTCTCTTTGGGGTCTAGGAGGTATATTAATTGGTGTTCAATTATTAATTTCGTTTGGTCCTAAAATATTAGATTTCTTTACTGGAATGGATGCGGCAGCTAAAGCAGCAGCAAAATCAACAAAGGATTTAGCTAAGTCACTAGATTCTTTAAATGCAAATATGGTTGTAGCTGAAGAATATCTTGATTTATTAGATGATACAAATTTATCAGAACAAGAAAGAACCAATATAACAAAAGAATTAATTAAATTAGTTCCTGATTTAACAGAGGAAGACTTAAAATATGGAAACAATTTAGATAATGTAAGACAAAAAATTAAACTATATGCAATAGCTCAAGCTTCAAGAATAGAAATAGACAAATTAGTTGAAGACAATTCAGAATTATTAGCAAAAAGAAGAAGAATAGATACTATAAATCAAATAAAAGATGAAGAAGAAAGAGCAAATGCAATAAGAAAATATGCTGAAGAAAACGACTTCAACGAAAAACTGATTGGAGGTAGTTTTGGTGTACAAGGAAAACTAATAGAAGAATCAAACGAAGAGCTTGCCATATCTTTTGCAAAAAGAAGCAAAACAGTTATTGATGAATCTAATAAAATTATAGATAAAATTGATGAATTAACTGGTACTGCATTTTTAGGTGGTAAATTAAATGATAAAGATTTAGAAAAAGACAATGAATATACTTTAACTAAAATAGGTAATGTTGACAAGGAAATAAATGCAATTAGAAAACTAAGAGATTTAAGAAATAAATATGTTTTAAGAAAAATAGAACTAGATAATGAAGACAATATATCTGAAGCTGAATCTATAGAAAAGAAAAGAGAAATGGCACTTAATGAACTAAATGACTTAAAAATGTCAGAAGGTTTAAAAGGACAGGCTAGATATGATATAAATGCTTATTATAATGCTTTAATTATAAAAGACGAAGAAAACAAGAAAGAAGCATTAAGGGCAATTAATCAAGAGATAATTTTAATTTATGCAGGAGCTATTGGCAGTATGGGTAAGCTTTTTAAACAAGGTAGTGATGCATCAAAAGCTGCTGCACTTATTGAGATAGCAATTAGAACTGGTGTAGGATATGTTCAAGGTTTAGATATAGCTCAAAAATCAGCTCAAGCAACAGGACCGTTAGCCGCTTTTTCTTTTCCTGTATTTTACGCAACACAAGTTGCTGCTGTATTAGGAGCAGCCGCACAAGCTAAACAAATATTATCTAGTGGAGGCAAATCAAATCCAAGTGCAAGTATTGCTGGAGCAGGTGGACAAAGCACAATGAATGTTGAAGCTCCTGACTTTAATGTTGTAGGAGCAGGTGGAGTAAGTCAATTAGCAACTACATTAGCAGGTGTAACAGGGCAACCGTTAAAAGCGTTTGTTGTAAGCAAAGATATAACATCAGCTCAAGAACTAGAAAGAAATATTACAAACACGGCATCAGTCGGTTAATTATTAAAATAAATTCAATATGAAAATAGTAGAACTACTTATAGACGAAGAACAAGAATTATCTGGAATAGAAGCTATATCTATTGTAGATGAACCAGCAATAGAAGAAAACTTTATTGCATTGTCTAAACAGCATGAGATAAAACTTGCTGAAGTAAATAAAGAAAAGAAAATATTAATGGGTGCTGCCTTAGTTCCTAATAAAAACATCTATAGAAAAAGTGGTGAAGATGAGTATTATATATTTTTTAGTGAAGATACAGTAAGACAAGCATCTCAATTATTCTTAATGAGAGGTAATCAAAATAAATCTACTTTAGAACATCAAGCTGAATTACATGGTTTATCTGTTGTTGAATCTTGGATTATAGAAGATGATGTGCATGACAAGTCAAGAAAGTATGATATGGATTTACCTATAGGTACTTGGATGGTTTCTATGAAAGTAAACAATGATGAGGTTTGGAATGACTATGTAAAAACAGGAAAAGTAAAAGGATTCTCTATAGAAGGTTATTTTACAGACAAAATAGCTATGAGCAAGATAAATGAGATAAACGATGAAGAGGAAGCTAAAGAAATACTATTAGAGATTGCGAATTCAATACTAGATAACAAATATGAACTTAAAACTTATAGTGATTATGGAAGTGGTGTTAGAAATAATGCTAAAAAAGGTATTGAGTTAAATAAAAGCGTAAACAATAAATGTGCAACTTCTGTAGGTAAAGTAAGAGCACAACAATTAGCAAGAGGAGAGAAACTAAGTATATCTACAATTAAAAGAATGTACTCATATTTAAGTCGAGCAGAGACATATTATGATGAATCTGATAGCAAAGCTTGCGGAACTATATCTTATTTATTATGGGGTGGCAAAGCAGGGTTAAATTGGTCAAGAGGCAAATTAAGAGAATTAGGTGAAATAGAAATGGCATCTATGGTTGTAGATAAAGACCATGCAATTATAAACGATAGATTAGCATATTCAACCAAAGAGATGGCTGAAAAAATGGCTGAAGATTTAGATTGTAAAGGAATACACGAACACGACCTTGAAGGTAAAACTTGGTATATGCCTTGTGAACAACATAAATTAGCGGAGGTAGGTAAAGATGGTGCAATAAGAAAAAGTCCTAAAAACAGTAAGAAATGAAAAAAACAAATGAAACAGTAGGAAATGCTGTACCTACAAATAAAAAAAGAGGTTGCTTATGTAAAGACGGAACATACTCAAGAAAGTGTTGTGACGGAACTTTGAGAGGTCAAGGCATAGGTAAAATATAAAAATCTAACAACCTTTTTACATGCAGTTATTTAAGTAAGATAAATTAATTTAATAATCGAAATTTATGGAAAACACTAAAGCTACATCAATTTTGAACGACATCATGGAAAAACTATCATTAGTTAAAAAGGATGAAGTAAAAGAAGTTGAAGTAAAAGACAAAGTAAATCTTTCGGAACAAATTAAAGAAGAAGAGACATTATCTCAAGAATTAACAGAACTTGCCTGCCAAGAAGAAGTTAAAGAGGAATTATCTACTGAAGAAGTTGTTTCTGAAGAGTTACAAGAAGAAGTTCCTATTATAGAGGAAGCTTCTGAAGAAGTTGAGATGGATGAAATGAAATACGTTGGAAGAGACGAGTTTGATTCTAAAATCTCTGAATTAAAAAGAATGATTGAGGAAATGAAATTAGGTTACGGTGAAGAAAAACTATCTATGCAAAACAAAATAGAAAAGTTATCTTCTGAACCAGCTTCAGAACCAATATCACACAACCCTGAAGGGGAAGTAAAACAAAACTTTAAATCTTATGGTCAAAACAAAATAATGAGCACTAGAGATAGAGTAATGAACAGAATTGCTAATTTAAAATAAACTAAAACAAAAACAATTAAAAAATGGCTACTACTACATCAATTACAAGTACTTATGCTGGCGAATTTGCAGGCAAGTACATTTCTGCTGCTTTATTATCAGGTGTTACACTTGATAGAGGTGGTATCGAAATCAAACCAAACGTAAAGTATAAAGAAGTAATTAAAAAAATTGCTACTGATGCTAACGTAATTAAAGATGCAACTTGTGACTTTACTGACACTGCTGCTATTACATTAACTGAAAGAATCCTTCAACCAGAAGAGTTCCAAGTAAACCTAGAGCTTTGTAAGAAAGACTTTAGAAGTGACTGGGAAGCTGTATCTATGGGATACTCTGCATTTGATAACCTACCTCCAAAATTCTCTGACTATTTAATTGGTCATGTTTCTGGATTAGTTGCTGAAAAAACAGAAAACAACATCTGGTCTGGTGTTAACGCTAACGCTGGTGAATTTGATGGATTTGAAACTTTATTAGCTGCCGATGGTGACGTTATTGACGTTGCAAAAGCAGTTGTAACTTCTTCTAACGTAATTGCAGAGCTTGGAAAAATAGTTGACGCTATTCCTTCTGCTTTATACGGTAAAGAAGATTTATTTATCTATGTATCTCAAAATATTGCTAGAGCTTATGTAAGAGCTTTAGGAGGGTTTGGAATACTAGAAAACGCTGCTGGTTCTGAAAATGTATCTAGTATTGGAGCTAACGGTGTTGCTAATCAAGGTACAATGTGGTGGCAAAATGGAGCATTATCTTTTGATGGTGTAAAATTATTTGTTGCTAATGGATTAGTTGACAATCACGCAGTAGCTGCTGAAAAATCTAACTTATTCTTTGGAACTGGTCTTTTATCTGACCACAACGAAGTTAAGTTGATTGATATGGCTGACTTAGACGGTTCTCAAAACGTAAGAGTTGTTATGAGATTTACTGCTGGAGTACAGTACGGAATAGGTTCTGATATAGTTCTTTATTCTTAATAAAATAAATTAACCAAAAATTAGGGTAGGTAGGTAAATATCTGCTTACCCTTTTTTTATAATAAAAAATAAAACTTATGGCTTGCGATTTAACATTAGGTAGAAAAGAACCTTGTAAAGATGTTGTTGGTGGTATAAAAGCTGTTTATTTTGCTGATTTTGGTGATTTTAGTGCTATTGTATATACGAGTGGTACTGACGTTATTGATACCTTTGGAAGTAATGTTACTGTTTTACAGTATGACGTAAAAGGAAATTCATCATTTGAACAGAATATAACATCTTCAAGAGAAAACGGAACGACATTCTTTGAACAAACATTAAACTTAACATTACACAAATTAACTAAAGAAGATAATAAAGAACTTAAGTTAATGGCTTATGGTCGCCCACATATTTTAGTGGAAGATTATAATCAAAATGTATTTGTTATGGGATTAGAAAACGGTGCTGATGTTTCTGGTGGAACAATAGTAACTGGTGCAGCGATGGGAGATTTAAGTGGTTATACACTTACGTTTAGCGGTATGGAAAAAGTACCTGCTAACTTCCTAGAAAATAGTGGAGGTCAAACAGCAGCAGCACAAATTACTGCGGCTGGTGCATCTACTATTACACCTGGTTCAAATTCATAATAATTAAATTTAATAGGGTTAAATAAAGGGGTGCTTCGGTATCCCTTTTTTTATGAAAACAAATTAAAGATTATTTGTTACTTATAATATGGTAATATTAACTACATCAACAGGTGCTCAGAACTTTAAGGTAATTCCCAGAAGCACACCAAGCTCGGTTACATTTCAATTAACCGATAAGTCTAAAAGAACTACAAGTGCTGTTTCGGTTACTGTAGCTAATTCTAACGGTTATATGACGATTACAGGAAGCTTTTCTTTAGTTAAAGATAGGTTTTATTCATTTGAAATTAAAAGTGGCTCTACGGTAATATATAGAGGTTCTATTTTTTGTACAA
>JGI24003J15210_10000147_pt1 | contig 28538 bp, 25 predicted proteins | sample LinPmetageLP28_FD_15210 | JGI IMG/M metagenome (IMG submission 15210)
AAGTCATTAGCTAAAAAGTATTCTAAAGCTGAAGGTGAAGAAAAAGAAAAGTTAGTTAAAATCTTAAAAGATAAAACTAAATTAAAAAAAGAGTTAGAGAGCATTTTAGATAAATAAAAATGAAATTTAACGAAAGGTTTTTGTATTCATTAAAGATTGTTATTTTACTAGTTATTATAGCTTGGTTATTACTATCTAATGAAGAAGATTATACCGAAGATTATAATGCAAAAATAGTAGCATTAGAACAAAAAGTTGATTCATTACATCATATAAATGACGAATTGACTTTTAAAATCGATACATTAAATGGTCAGATAGTAAAATTAGACCAACAAATTGATGTTAAAGATAATAGGATAAGAACTTTAAAATGGAAAGTAAATGAAAAAGTTAATGCTGTTGATTCTTTTGATGATAATGAGCTTGAAAGGTTTTTCACAGAGCGTTACGGACAGTACCTCGATTCAGTTAAAAAAACCGATAGTAAAATTAGTAATTAAAGATTTAATAACAGGTGATGGTGCTAAACAGGAATTGTCACTTAGTTTGGGTAAAATAAAATTATTAGAACAAAAAGTTGTTTTAAAAGATAGTATTATTTTTAATCTTAATTCTCAATTAGGGAATTTTGAATCTATAATGGTTACTAAAACTGATCAATTATCTATCTCACAAGAATTATCTAAAAGACTTCAATTAGATTTAAAAAAACAAAAAGCTAAAACTAAATTAATGGGAGGAGCTGGTATAGTAGCTGTTATAGGAGTAATATTCTTATTAAAATAATATATGTCAGACTTAAAAAAAGTAATACGTCAAGAATATTTAAAATGTGCTAAAAACCCAGTACATTTTATGCGTAAATACTGTTATATACAACACCCACAACGTGGTCGCATACAATTCAATTTGTACCCATTTCAAGAAAAAGTATTAACGTTATTTCAAGAAAATGACTATAGCGCTATACTAAAATCTAGACAATTAGGTATATCAACTTTAGTATCGGGTTACTCTCTTTGGTTAATGACCTTTCATAAAGACAAAAATATATTAGCTTTAGCAACCACACAGGCAACTGCAAGAAACTTAGTAACAAAAGTACAATTTATGTGGGAAAATTTACCTTCATGGCTTAAAGTAGATTCTGCAGAAAATAACAAATTATCACTTAGGTTTACTAATGGTTCAAAAGTACAAGCAAAATCTTCAAACGCTGATGCTGCACGTTCAGAAGCAGTATCATTGTTAATAATTGATGAAGCAGCTTTTATTGATAATATTGCAGAAACATGGGCTTCTGCACAACAAACATTAGCAACGGGTGGTGGTGCTATTGTGTTATCAACACCTTATGGTACTGGTAATTGGTTTCATCAAACATGGGTTAAAGCTGAAGCAGGAGAAAATGATTTTTTACCAATCAAATTACCATGGTATGTACACCCAGAAAGAGACCAAACATGGAGAAATTCACAAGATGCTTTATTAGGTGATCCTAGATTAGCTGCTCAGGAATGTGATTGTGATTTTAGCACATCGGGTGATATTGTATTTTATAATGAATATTTAGAATTTTATGAAAAATCCCATATTAAAGAACCAATGGAAAGAAGAGGTGCTGATCAAAATTTATGGGTTTGGGAATCTCCTGATTACAGTAGAGATTATATGGTTGTAGCTGATGTTGCTCGTGGGGATGGAAAAGATTTTTCTACTTGTCATGTAATGGATGTTGAAAATAATGTACAAGTAGCTGAATATAAAGGACAATTAGGTACAAAAGAATTTGGACATTTATTAGTAGGTTTAGCTACTGAATACAATGAAGCAATGCTTATTATAGAAAATGCAAATATTGGCTGGGCTACAATTCAAGTAGCTATAGATAGATCATATCCTAATCTTTATTATTCACAAAAGAGTGACTCCTCCAATGCTAATTCGTATTTTGATAGATATCAAGACCACTCCAAAATGGTTGCTGGTTTTACTATGTCATCTAGAACACGACCTATGGTAATAGGTAAATTTCAAGAATATATAGCAGATAAAGGGGTAACAATACAATCAAGAAGATTAGTAGAAGAAATGAAAGTGTTTATTTGGAAAAATGGTAGAGCAGAAGCACAAACAGGATATAATGATGATTTGGTTATGGCTTTTGGTATTGCAATGTATATTAGAGATACAGCATTAAAATTAAGGCAACGAGGTTTAGATGTAACTAGAAAAGCACTAAACAATATAAAAGTAAATAGAACATCGTATCAAGGAGGATATTTTGCTAGTGGTAATGATAATCCTTACCATATAGATACAGATGGAGGTAAAGAAGACATTAGTTGGCTTCTATAATTAATATTTATAACAATAACTATATACAATGGCAGATAAAGGCTTATTTAGTAGACTACAAAGATTATTTTCAACAGACGTAATTATACGTAATACTGGGGGTAATGAAATAAAAGTAATTGATAGTAGTACTATACAACAAAATGGTGGGTTACAAACTAATTCATTAATAGATAGATATAATAGAATATTTGTAAACAACCCCTCATCTTTATATGGGGCACAATTTAATTTTAATTATCAATATCTTAGACCACAATTATACTCCGAATATGATGTAATGGATACTGATGCTATTATTGCTTCAGCATTAGATATTATAGCTGATGAATCAACACTTAAAAATGATATGGGTGAAGTATTATCTATTCGTTCTTCAAATGAAGATATTCAAAAAATACTTTATAATTTATTTTATGACATTTTAAATATTGAATTTAATTTATGGTCATGGGTTAGACAAATGTCTAAATATGGAGATTTTTTCTTAAAACTAGAAATATCTGAAAAATATGGGGTATATAATGTAATTCCTTATACTGCTTACCATATAGAAAGACAAGAAGGATTTAACCCTAAAAACCCAGCAGAAATTAGATATAGGTACTCTCCAGATGGTATGGTAAACTCTAATTCAGGGATGTATAATGTTCCTGGAGCTAGTTCTGATAATTCTCCTGGTATTTATTTTGAAAATTATGAAATGGCTCATTTTAGATTAATAGGTGATGTTAACTATTTACCTTATGGTCGTTCATATATTGAACCAGCTAGAAAATTATTTAAACAATATACGTTAATGGAAGATGCTATGTTAATTCATAGAATTGCACGTGCTCCTGAAAAACGTATTTTTTATATGAATGTTGGTGGCATACCTCCAAATGAAATAGATGCTTTCATGCAGAAAACAATTACAAACATGAAGCGTACTCCTATGATGGATGAAAAAACAGGGGAATATAATTTAAAATATAACATGCAAAACATGATGGAGGATTTTTATATCCCAATTCGTGGAAATGATCAAACAACAAAAATTGAAACTACAAAAGGTTTAGATTATGACGGTATTCAAGATGTTGAATATTTAAGAGATAAATTATTTGCAGCTCTTAAAATCCCTAAAGCATTTTTAGGATATGATGAAACTACGGAAGGTAAAGCAACATTAGCTGCTGAAGACATTAGATTTGCGCGTACTATTGAACGCTTACAAAGAATACTAGTCTCAGAACTTAATAAAATAGCACTTGTTCATTTATATTCTCAAGGGTATAGAGATGAAGCACTGACTAATTTTGAATTATCAATGCAAACCCCATCTATCATATTCGAACAAGAAAAAGTAGAATTAATGAAATCTAAAACAGAGCTAGCAACAGCACTGTTAGAAAATAATTTATTACCCTCTGACTGGATTTATGATAATATTTTCCATTTATCTGAGGACCAATATGATGAATATAGAGACTTAATACGTCAAGATTCTAAACGTAAATTTAGAAATGCACAAATAGTAGCTGAAGGTAACGACCCAGTAGAAACAGGCAAATCATATGGTACTCCTCATGATTTAGCTTCATTATATGGTAAAGGTAGAATGTATTCCGATCCAGGGGGTGTTCCTGATGGTTATGATACCGACTCAGATGCTAAATTAGGTCGTCCTAAAGATAGTATTACCAACCACGGTAAACAAGATAGCAATTTTGGTAAAGACCCATTAGGAACAAAACGTATGAAAGATACTGATAAAAATGATTCAAGAGATAGTAGAACTGATACTAATAAATCAGGATTAGCTTTAGAAAATGCTCAAGTATCTTATTTAAAAAATAAAGATATTTTTAAAAAAATGAATGAAAAAGTATTAATCTTTGAACAAGATAAGGATAATACCTCATTATTAGATGAAAACCAATTAAAGAAATAAAATACTTTACATATTTATAAATAAATATATTTTTTGATGAAAATAAAACACTCAAAGTATAAAAATACGGGTATCCTATTTGAATTATTAGTACGTCAAATTACTGCTGATACCTTAAAAGGTGGAGATTCCCCCGCTATTGATATATTAAAAGAACACTTTGTAAAAACAACATTGGGTCGCGAATACAAATTATATGAATCTATATTAAAATCTAAAACTTTAACGGAAGGAAGAGCAAATATGATAGTATCTACTATTTTAGAGTCTTCCCAAAGATTTAATAGAACTTTATTAAGGAAACAAAAATATAATTTAATTAATGAGATTAAAAAACATTACAATTTAGATGTTTTTTTTAGTGCTAAAATTAAAAATTATAAAGAATTAGCCTCATTATATACTTTAATTGAAGGATATAATTCCCAGGAAATTAGTGATTCCCAACAGTTAATAGATAATAAAATATCTTTATTAGAACATTTAACTAAAAAAGAAATTAATACTAAAAATGTAAAAGAAGATATTTTAAAAGAATTTCAAACTTATGATAAAGATTTAAGAATTCTTACATATAAAGTATTACTAGAAAAATTTAATAATAAATATGATAATTTATCTATTGATCAAAAACAAGTACTTAAAGAATTTATTAATGCTGTGGATTCTACCCCAGGCCTAAGAAATTTTTATAATACTAAAATAAATGAGTTAAAAAATACTTTAAATATTGAAGCTAAAAATGTTAAAGATAAAGTTATCCAAATTAAAATTACGGAAGTAGCTAAATATTTAGTAGAATTAAATAAAACTTCTAAAGTTAATAATGATAATTTAGTTGATCTACTACAATATTATGAATTAGTAAAAGAAATAAAAATAGCAAATGGCCTATAAATACAAACTTAAAGAAGCACCAGCCCCTAATTTAGCTAAAACAGGTGGTTATAAAATTGGTGATGTATCTTATTCTAAAGATGGGGATACTAAATTTGTAGTTAATTCCATTGATGATACAACAGGTCAAGTAGGTTGGAAAGTAGTTGATTTGCCTGCATTTGATAAATTAAATGATGATGTTGAAGAATTAGTCTCAACAGCTAAAGGAGTTTATACAAAAACTAAATCAGACGAAGAATTTAGAAAAATATACGAAGAAGCTAAATTATTAAGAAATAAAATTAGAAAACACCTTCGTAATGAATACCCAGACGAATATAAAAGAATGACTATGGAAGGGGAAGTTGATGAAATATCTACTTCTGGGGGAGCAGGACCTTATTTAACACCTTATGCTTTTAGAAAAAAAGGACAAAAACCTAATGATAAAGCATATACTGCATTAGGATATACTCTAGCAAAAGAAAATGTAGGCGCAACATTAGGTCCAGGGCCTAAGGCAACAGAAGATGGAGTTAAAGATAATGCATATGTAAAACAATTTAAATACAAACTAGTTCCCAAAACAAAAGATGGTACGTATGTGCAAAAAGGGTCGGGGCTTGAAGTTAAAAAGCTTTTTTAATATGTATAACCATAATATAAAGGAAAACAAAGATAAAGTATCTAAATTCCACGAGGAACGTATAGAAGCTTTTGATAAATTAGAAAATAGATTTGAAGATATTAAAAAATCAATCAAACTAGCTAAAATAGAAACAATAAAATATTACAGAGATAATCCAGAAAGTTTTGCTGTTGTAGTAGGAACGGATATGATAAACGATTATTTTAACGATATAGAAACATTATTACAATAATATAATATAATTATGAAATCACCAGAACAATTACACAAGGAATTAACAGAAAAATTAATTACTGAAAATTTAGGATATGTTGATCTTAAACCTATCAACCAAATAGAAGCTACTCCTAAAACTAACTATGAAATTAAATACGCAGAATATTTAGCTGAAGAAACTAAAAAAGCAAAAGAAGATGAAGCTGTAAAAGTTGATTCTAAAAAAGTAGCTAAAACTGTAGAAGAAATAGAAGATCATAATTTTGATTATAAAAATCAAAATAATTTAGATAACCAAATTGGACAAGAAGTACAAAATGGTGTTTATTTTGAAGCTAAACAAAACCCTGATAAAACAATTGAAGAAATTAAAGAAATTGTAGGAAAAAATTTAGCTAAAGACCGTCAGTATTATATGAAAAATGCTGCTTTTGGGGTTGAAGGTTTAGGATACCAAGAAACAGAATTAGAAGAAGTAACAGGTAAATATGCATCTAGTGGATACTCAGAAAAACTAAAAGTAGTAAAAGAATCCTTAATGGGAGAATCAACTATAGATGCTACAGAATTAGCAATAAAATCATCTCAAGCAAATGCTGGTATAGAAGAGGAAGCAAGACCTGATTACCCAGATGTAGATAAAGATGGTGATAAAGAAGAGTCAATGGAAAAAGCTCTTAAAGATAAAAAAGCAAAAAAACCCAAAAAGGAATCAATAGATAGTAAATTAGCAGAAATAGGTAAAGAGGCAGAAGCTGTAAAATTAGAAGCTCAACTAGATTATTTACACGAATATATTCAAGAAAAATTAGATAGAGTTGCTTCAATTAATGAAGATGAAAATCTTAGTGAGTTAATTGACAAGACGAAAATGAAACAAATGCAGAGAGAAATCAAAGATTTAGAAAGAAANAAAATAAAAATGGAAAAAATCTATGAAAAATCTTGTGGTAAAAAATATGCTAAAAAAGAAATGGTAGATGAGGTAGAAACTACTGAAGAAGTATAATATGAGCAAAGCACTTTTAATAGAAACAAATACATTTAAAATCAACCCCCTCCAATTAACAGAAAATGTTAATAAAGAAACGGGTAATTTAATGGTTGAAGGTGTTTTAGCTACGGCTGAAGTAAAAAATGGTAATGGTAGATATTATTCTAAAGATCTATGGAATAGAGAAATGGAAAAATATGGAGAAATAATTAAAGAAAGACGCTCAATGGGCGAACTTGACCACCCAGAATCCTCAGTAATTAATTTACAAAATGTATCTCATTTAATATCAGAATACTGGTGGGATGGAGATAATGTAATGGGTAAGATAGAAATTTTACCTACCCCATCAGGAAATATACTTAAAGAGTTAGTTAAAGCAGGTGTAACAGTAGGTGTTTCATCTCGTGGTATGGGTTCTTTAGAAGATAGAAATGGTGTAATGGAAGTACAAGATGATTTCGAATTATTATGTTGGGATTTTGTTTCAACACCCTCTAATCCTGGTTCTTATATGCATACTTTAAATGAAGGTAAAAATACAGTTACTTATAATTATACAAATGTAAGTAAAGTATTACATGAGATCCTTTGCTCTAAAGGTTCATGTCCTATAACTTAATACTTTTAAAATTAGTTAATTTTAACCTAAGCCCTCTTTTTGAGGGTTTTTTGTATCTTAAAATATTTCCATATATGTATGATCATAATACACCATCTCTTATATGGTGTCAAAAATAAAATAATCCCTATTACGGTTCCTAATAACCGTATTTCACAAATTTAAATTTTGCGATATGTCAAACAACAGAGATTTGCTTAAAGAAGCAATTGCTGATGCTAAAGCGGTAAAAGAAACTGCAATAGCAAACGCTAAATCAGCTTTGGAAGAAGCTTTTACTCCACATTTGAAATCTATGCTATCAGCTAAATTAGAAGAAATGGACAAAGATGAAGACATCGATGAAGGATACGATAAGTATGAAGAAGATGATGTTACAACTGAAGAAATTTCAACTGAATTAGATGAAGGTAAAGATGAAGATGAAGTAAAAGAAGAAAAAGTTGAAAAAAAAGAGATTGAAGAAATTAATCTTGATGAGTTACTTGCAGAACTCGAATTGGATGAAAACGCTCGTACAGACGCTGAAGAAGAAGGCTACAAAGACGGTATTAAAGACGAAAAAGAGGACTTGAAAGAGGACGAACGTACTGATGCTGAAGAAGAAGGCTACTTAGACGGAGAAAAAGACGAGAAAGAAGATATGGAAGATGATATAGACGACGAGGAAATTGACCTTGAAGAAATGTCAGAAGATGATCTTAAATCCTTTATCGAAGATGTAATTAAAGACATGGTTGAAGCTGGTGAATTAGAAGCAGGAGAAGAAGCGGAAATAGATGACGAAGAGTCAGAAGTAGAAGTTGATATCGAAGTGGAAGATGAAGAAGAAATCATGGAAATGGATGAAGTTAGTTGGAATGATAAAAACAACCCTACAAGAGGAGCTAGTAAAGTAGATCTAGATCCTAAAAAGGTTGGACAATCAACAGCAGCTTATTCTATTAATGAGAAAAAAGAAGAATTAGATGAAAAAGTAAAAGGTGAAAAAGGTGTTGGAAACGAGGATGGAGACAAAGACGATTCTAAAACCGAAAAAGAAACTGAAAAAATGAGATTTAAAGAAGCTATTGAAGAAATCAATGCTCTTAAAGTTGAACTACAGGAAGTTAATCTTTTAAACGCTAAATTACTTTACACTAATAAAATCTTTAAATCAAAGAATTTGTCGGAAGACAAAAAAGTTAAAGTGTTAAAAGCTTTTGATAAAGCGGCAACAGTAAAAGAAGCAAAAGTTATTTTTGAAACATTAAACGAAGGTATGTCATCTAAAATGACAAAACCATCAATTAATGAAGTAAAAGGTAGCGCTTCAAAAGCTATGGGAATTGCTCCTACAGCTAAACAGCCAATCGTTGAAAATGCAGCATTTGCTCGTATGCAACAATTAGCTGGAATAATTAAAAACTAAAAAAATAAAATTAATTTAAAAAATTCAAATCATGAGTTTACAAACTTTATTAGAAAGTGCAAATCCCTACCACTCAGTACAGAGTGATGCAGCCAGATTATCTGGTAAGTGGGAAAAAACAGGTTTGTTAGAAGGTTTAGGTGGTGCTTCAAAAAGCAACATGGGAATGATTCTAGAAAACCAAGCAAAACAACTTGTAGTAGAAAGTTCACAAACTGGTGGAGGTGCTGCTTCACAAGGTAACTTTACTGCGGGTATTGGTGGACAATGGGCTGGTGTAGCTCTTCCATTAGTACGTAAAGTATTTGGACAAATTGCTGCTCAAGAATTCGTATCAGTACAACCAATGAACTTACCTTCAGGTCTAGTATTTTTCTTAGATTTCCAATATGGAACTGATAAAACTCCATTCTCTGCAGGTTCTTCATTATATGGTGATGCTGCTGCTGATGGATCAACAGATCCTTTCGGTAACACAGCTGATGGTGGATTATATGGAGCTGGACGTTTTGGATATTCTATCAATAATACATCTTCACAAGCTGCTGGATACGCTTCAGCATCAGCTGACTGGTCAGATGTTAGATTTGATTCATCAATTTCTGCTTCCGTAGCAGCTGGTAATTATCTAAAATTCCAAGTACAAAAAACAGCTTTACCTGTAGGAGATTTTGCAGGAGTTAGAGGATTTTCATTAGTTACTGGTTCTGCAGATACTGTAGTATCTGTACCAGCATATACAACTGATGATAGTACTAACGTATACTTTATTGTATTAGAAGCAAATGTTACTGCTGGTGGTGCTGTAAAAGTAAAATACCAATTACAACCAACTGATCAATATAGAGGTGATTTCGAAGATGGAAACAATGCTATCAACGGAAATAATACTCCAATTCAAATTCCAGAAATCAATGTACAGATGAAATCATCTGCTATCGTTGCTAAAACTAGAAAATTGAAAGCTGTATGGACGCCAGAATTTGCACAGGATTTAAATGCATATCATGCATTAGATGCTGAAGCTGAATTAACATCTATCTTAAGTGAGTACATTTCACTAGAAATTGACTTAGAGATTTTAGATATGTTATTAGAAAGCGCTGCTGCTGGAAATGAAGTATGGTCTGCTGTAAATAACAGAGCTATTGCTGATAATGGTACTACTGGTGTAATAACAGATCTAAACTTTTACAATAGTCAAGGACAATGGTTCCAAACATTAGGAACTAAAATCCAAAAACTAAGTAATATCATTCACCAAAGAACATTAAGAGGTGGTGCAAACTTCCTAGTATGTTCTCCATCTGTAGGAACTATCCTAGAATCTATTCCAGGATTTGCTGCAGACTCAGATGGTGATGTTTCTAAAGCTACTTACGCTTTTGGTGTACAGAAAGTAGGTACAATAAACAGTCGTCAGAAAGTTTATAAAAACCCATATATGAAGGAAAACCAAATCCTATTAGGATTTAGAGGATCTCAGTTCTTAGAAGCTGGTGCCGTATTTGCTCCATATATTCCATTAATTATGACTCCATTAGTATACGATCCAAATACCTTTACTCCAAGAAAAGGCCTATTAACTCGTTATGCTAAGAAAATGGTACGTCCAGAATTCTATGGTACAATTAGTATAAATGGTTTAGATACTCTATAGTAAGAGACTAAATTTTACTTAATAAATTAACCCGGCTTTATGCCGGGTTTTTTTATCTTTTTTATATGTATAATAAAATGCGTTATATTCAAACTATATTTATCTCATTATATAGCTATATCAATAATTTATTGTTTTTTAACGTATTTACTGCGGTTACATTCACTGATAACATAACCTTTAATTTCAAGAATTTATGGCAAGTAAACACCATACGGATGATGTATATCGTCCCAAGAGAATTCCTAAAAACCCAATTAAGTTCAAACTCCAACTTAATGACGAACAAAAAGAAGCAAAATCTACAATACTTAATAATACCGTCACGCTCTTAGGAGGTAGTGCTGGTAGTGGAAAAACATTACTTGCATGTAATGTTGCCCTAGATGGTTTATTACGAAGACAATATGATAAAATCATAATAACCAGACCTACAGTATCAAAAGAAGAAATAGGATTTCTACCAGGGGATTTAAGAGAAAAAATGGATCCTTGGGTACAGCCTATTTATCAAAATTTTTATCAATTATATGATAAATCTAAAGTTGAAAAGCTTATTGAAGATGGTAAAATAGAAATTGTTCCCGTATCGTTTATGAGAGGTAGGACATTTTTAGATTCAATGATTATTGTTGATGAAGCACAAAATGTTACTCACCAACAAATGGAAATGATTACTTCACGTTTAGGGTTAAGAAGTAAAATGATGGTGTGTGGTGACGCTCAACAAACAGATTTAAAGAAAAAATCGGATTCTGGTTTTAAATTCTTATATGCTGCGGCAAGAAAAATTAAAAATTTAGAAGCAATTACTTTAACTACTAACCACAGAAATGAAATAGTTGAAGATTTATTAGAATATTACCAAGAAGCAATTGATAAAGGTATATCAATTACAACATCAGGTTCTTATATTTATAATAATAAAAAATAATTTAATATTTATAACAAAATAAATTATGGCAAATATACCTATCTGGCCCGGCAGTAGTTCATTTAGCCCAGGAGATACTCCTTTTGGGTTTTACGATGCAGATACTGATTTTCAAACAGATGCCGATAAAGTATCAATATTTTGTTCTAGAAGGCTAGGATATCCTTTAGTTGATGTAGAATTACAAAATATAAGTTTTTATGCTGCTTTTGAAGAAGCAACTACTACTTATGGTAATGAATTATATTCATATTTAATTAGAGATAATCAATTATCACTTGAGGGGTTAACCACCTCTTCAAATTTAAATACAGAATTAATAGCACCTAATTTTGAACCTATTGTTAGATTAACAGAGATGTATGGTGCTGAAGCTGGAACTGGTGGGAATATTCCTTATTATAGTGCTTCTATAGATACAATTGCCTACCAACAAGATTATGATTTAAATAAAAACCTTACAACGGGTACATTAGGTATAGAAATTAAAAGAGTATTCTATGAACCAGCACCTGCTTCTCAAAAATTTTATGACCCTTATGTAGGAACTGGATTTGGTACTATGAATATGTTTGATAGTTTCGGATTTGGGGGAATGAGTCCTGCTATTAATTTTTTAATGATGCCCTTAAATTATGATTTAGCTGTTATCCAACAGATAGAAATGAGTGATACTATTCGTAGATCTAATTACAGTTTTGAAATACATGATAATAAATTAAGAATATTTCCTGTACCAATTTCAGGAAGTGGGAAAATTTGGTACGAATATATTAAAAGAAATGATAGAGTTGATTCTTCAAAAGTAGTAGGTGGGGATGTAATTACTAATGTATCAAATACTCCATATACTAACCCAAATTATAACCAAATAAATAGTGTAGGTAGACAATGGATTTTTGAATATACTTTAGCATTAGCAAAAGAAGTATTAGGGTATGTAAGAGGAAAATACGGAACTATTCCAATACCAGATTCTCAAGTAACATTAAACCAATCAGATTTAATAGCTGCTGCGACAGCAGAAAAAACGGCATTAATTGAAAGATTAAGGTCTTACTTAGATGAAACATCACGTAAATCATTATTAGAAAGAAGAGCACAAGAAGCAGAATTTAAACAAACGGAATTAAAACAGGTCCCGTACACAATTTATATAGGATAATATGGCAATGTTTGGTAGACAAAGAGATGTTAGTTTAATACGACATCTTAACCGTGAATTAATGGGTAATATTATTACCCAACAAGCAGCTATTTATAAATATAAATTAGAAGAAACGGTTACTAATATATATGGTGAAGCTGCCGGAGAAAAATTTTACAATGGTCCTTTCTTATTTGATGTATTATTATTAAGACAACCACAACTTTATCCTGAAGATGCTATTGGTATAGAATATGAAAGAAGTATTAGATTTGCTTTTTTAAGAGATGATTTAGTAGATGCAAATGTAGTTCCTGAAGTTGGTGATATTGTTTTGTATCAAAATAACTATTATGGAGTCCAACAAACAATTACAAATCAATATTTTGTAGGCAAAAACCCAGAATATCCAAATAATGATTCAGATGGTACACCAAACCCACTAAACCCAGGATTAGAAGAATTTGGTACTAACTTATCTATAATACTTGAAACTTATTACATTCCTAGAGATAAAGTAGCAATTTCACCTTATAAAGAAAGATTTTAAATGCCAAACTTTAAACCATATCCAAAAACACAAAAAGAAATTAGCATGTCTCAGCAAACAGCTTATGACAAAGAAATAGGTAATCCTAATACCCCAGCTAATCCTAATGAATCTCAAACTGGAATAGATTTTAATAGATCTTCTAAATTAACTTCAAAAGGAGATACATATAAACCTTTTTCTATTGGTATTCAAGATTTAGATGAAGCTGTTTTTTATTATTTTAATCAAGTAATAAAACCTTTTGTTTATCAAAATGGAGAAAGAAGAGAAGTACCTGTTATCTATGGTAGTCCCGAAAGGTGGAAATCATTTCAACGTGATGGGTATTATAGAGATGATTCTGGGGCTGTAATGCTACCAATTTTAGTATTAAAAAGAGATACAATAACAAAAGATAGATCAACATATAATAAATTAGATTCAAACATGCCTAATTTATATGGAACTTTTGGGCAAGGATTTAATCCAAAAAATATGTATTCTAATTTTAATTTACTAAACAACAAAAAACCAGTAAAACAATTTGAAACCATTGCCGTTCCCGATTTTGTAAATTTATCATATAGTTGTATTATTCAAACGTATTATATGGAGCAATTAAATAGAGTTATTGAAGCAGTAGAATATGCCTCAGACTCTTATTGGGGTAATCCTGAACGTTTTAAATTTAAGGCTAGTGTTGATAGTTTTACTACTGCTACTGAATTAACACTTAATAAAGATAGACTAGTAAAAGGTACTTTTAATATTAATTTAAGAGGATATCTTATTCCTGATATTATTCAAAAAGACTTAAATTCTATTAAAAAATATAATTCAAAAGCTAAGGTAAGTATTACATCTGAAGTTGTATCTAACATAGATGATATAACAAGCCCAACAAATTTCCAAAATCCTAATAGTGATGGTAGAATTAGATAATTTTAATAAATTTAACCATATTTATAATTATAATAATTAAAATAATCAAAAAATGAGTAAAATCAAGTTATCTGAAAGTGAGTTGCAGGAATTAAAAAAATTACAAGATAAAGGAAATGAATTAATATTTTCTTTGGGACAAATAGAGGCTCAAAAAACCACATTATTTTCACAATTACAAGAAATTCAAGGTGGTCGTAATAAAATAGGAAAAGAGCTTCAAGATAAGTATGGAGATGGAAACATCGATTTAGAAAGTGGAGAATTTACAAAAGTAAATTAATTTTTTGAAAAAATATTTAATATTTATAATAAAACATAATACTAATTAATATACAACAATGGCAGAAACATTAATATCTCCCGGAGTACTAGCAAGAGAGAATGATTCATCTCAAGTTACTCAAGGCCCAGTAGAAGTAGGAGCAGCAATAATTGGACCTACTATTAAAGGCCCTGTTGAAGTACCAACTATAGTTACTTCATATAGCGAATATTTAGCAGTATTTGGTGGATCCGTAACAAGTGGATCTCAACAATATTCTTATTTAAACCAAATAGCAGCTAATAACTACTTTAGACAAGGTGGTTCAACTTTATTAGTAACTAGAGTAACATCTGGTTCTTTTACTAGCGCTGCGTCTAATAATTTATTTAATCCCAGAGAAACTGGTGTAGTAGAAAGATCTAGTCTTACAGGTTCTTTTTCATTTAATAATTTACCAGCAGGTGGAGGATTTAATATTACTTCAAGTGTAGGTAATGGTCCTTCAGGGGTACAATCAGTTTTAGCAACAAGTACTAGTGGAACAGGAACAGGTATATCAATAACTGCATCATTTACTACATCTCAAAGTATAGGAGATTTTAGTTTTGGAGGAGGTACAGGATATGCAGTTAATGATACCGTAACATTTTCTTCACAATCTTTAAGTTCTAATAAAGGAAATGGTACTGATATAGTCTTTACTCTTAGAGCCCAAGACATAATTAATCAAGTTCCATTTACTTTAAGTACAATTTCTGAAGGAGCTATAATGAATAGTTCAGGATCAGAAATTTCAGGAGGTGCCTTATCAAATGGTTCCCAAGATAATATTAGATGGGAAGTAACAGCAGTTAATACTTCATCTGGAGTATTTAGTTTAGCAGTACGTAGAGGAGATGATACTAATAACCAAAAATCAGTCTTAGAGGTATTTAATAATATGTCTTTAGACCCATTAGCTACAAATTATATTGAAAGTGTAATAGGTAATAGCTATTATGGTAATATAGAAAATGATGCTGGAGATTATTATATTCAACAGCAAGGTTCATATGTTAATAGAAGTAGATATATTTATGTTTCTAATGTTAACGCACCAACTCCACAATATTTTGATAATGCTGGAAATGCAAAATCTCAATTTACAGGAAGTTTACCTGTAATAAGTTCAGGTTCATTTGGGTCAGCTATAGGATCATTATTTCCAGGTACAGCTCCGGCTCAATTTAATGAAAACATATCAACGAGCAATGTACAAGGTATTAGTGCTTTAGATTATACTGCATCTATTAATTTATTAACTAATAAAGATGATTATCAGTTTAATGTGTTAACAGCACCAGGTTTAATACACCAATTACACCCATCACAAGTTAATTTACTTGTAACAACTGCTGAATCTCGTCAAGATTGCTTATCAGTTATTGATTTAAGAGCTTATGGTTCAACAATTGGAGGAGTAGTAGGACAAGTAAGCGCATTTGATAGTTCATATTCAGCAACATACTGGCCTTGGTTACAATTAGTAGACCCAGATTCAGGAAGAACAATATGGGCACCAGCTTCTACATTAATTTCAGGAGTATATGCCTTTACAGATGCATCTTCAGACCCATGGTTCGCACCAGCAGGTTTAACTAGAGGTGGATTAGGTCAAGTAGTTAGAGCCGAAAGAAAACTAACTTCTGGAAATAGAGATAGTTTATATGAAGCAAATATTAACCCTATTGCTACTTTCCCACAAAGTGGAGTTGTAGTATTTGGTCAGAAAACTTTACAGAAAAAAGCAAGTGCTTTAGATCGTGTAAATGTAAGAAGATTGTTAATAGCTCTTAAAAGCTATATTGTACAAGTATCAGATGCTTTAGTATTTGAACAAAATACAATTGCTACTAGAAATAACTTTTTAACACAAGTTAACCCATATCTAGAATCAGTACAACAAAGACAAGGATTATATGCCTTTAAAGTAGTAATGGATGATACAAATAATACACCAGATGTTATTGATAGAAATCAATTAATTGGTCAAATATATTTACAACCAACTAAAACAGCTGAATTTATTATATTAGATTTCAATGTACTACCAACTGGAGCAACATTTCCAGCATAAAAACTAAAAAGATAAATATTTATAATAAAATAAGAAAATAAAATGGCAATATTAGATCCAAACGAAATATTTTTTACAGCTTTTGAGCCAAAACAAAAGAACAGATTTATTATGTATATAGATGGATTTCCATCGTATATGGTAAAAGGTGTTGGGGCTGTATCATTAACTCAAGGTAGTGTAGCACTTAACCATATAAACGTACAACGTTACGTAAAAGGTAAAACTATATGGAATACAATTTCATTTACATTATTTGATCCAATTACTCCATCAGGAGCCCAAGCTGTAATGGAATGGGTAAGATTACATCACGAATCAGTAACAGGTAGAGATGGGTATTCTGATTTCTATAAAAAAGATTTAACATTTAATGTGTTAGGTCCTGTAGGTGATATAGTTTCTGAGTGGGTAATTAAAGGAGCAATGATAACAGATGCTTCATTTGGAGATTATTCGTGGGAAGATGCTGATGCTGCTCAAGAATTAACATTCACAGTACAACCCGATTATTGTATATTAAACTTCTAAAAAAGTTTAAAAATATTTCAAAGAATAGCTTGGCTTCGGTCAAGCTTTTTTTTATATTAATATGTATCAACGATAAAAATGTTTTAATTAAATAAAGATTATGAGTGAATTTAAATTCCCAACTGAAGAAGTAGACTTACCCTCCAAAGGATTATTATATCCTAAAGACAATCCTTTATCTAGTGGTAAAGTAGAAATCAAATATATGACAGCTAAGGAAGAAGATATTTTAACTAATCAATCTTATATCCAAAAAGGAACTGTCTTAGATAAATTACTTGAATCTGTTGTTATAAATAAATCTATAAAATTAAAAGATTTACTTATAGGAGATAAAAATGCTTTATTAATTGCTACACGTATTTTAGGGTATGGTAAAAAATATAACGTTATATTTAAAGGAGAAACAATTGATATAGATTTAACTGAATTAGAAAATAAACCATTTGATTCTTCATTATTAATTGAAGGAAAAAATGAACTTGCTTATACCTTACCTCATAGTAATACTAAAATTACTTATAAATTACTAAATGGTCATGATAATGATAAAATAGATTCTGAGTTAAAGGGATTACAGAAAATTCAAAAAGATAATGTGCCTGAACTAACAACAAGATTAAAACATATAATAACCTCAGTTAATGGAGACGAAGATTCTAAATCTATTAGAGAATTTGTTGATGGGTATATGCTTGCAAGAGATTCTAGAGCTTTTCGTGAATATTTAAAAAATAATCAACCCGATGTTGATATGTCTATTATTTTAGACAGTGGAGAGGAGGTTGAAGTTCCTTTGGGGCTAAACTTTTTTTGGCCTGACGCCTAATGGAGCACAACAAGCTAGATTAAATTTATTTAACCACATACATCAAATTATTTATCATGGTAATGGTGGTTATGATTTCAACACAGTATATAATATACCAATCTGGTTAAGAAAATATATTTACAAAGAAATTAGAGACTTTAACAATTCAGCATCACAACCACCAGAAGTTACAGGTGAAAAAACATTAATAGGAAAAGATGGTAAGATTAATACCCCAGCATTTGCTAAAGCATCTCAGCCATATAAAGGAAAAAGCAGCTACAAATAGTTGCTTTTTTTAATATTTATAATAAAATACTCTTTAAATGTCTGGATCCGACGAAATAAAAAAACAAGCCGAAGCAACAAGGGATTTAAAAAACGAAACCCAAGAAAATCTCAGATATACAAGAGATATTAATAGTGAAATTCGTGATTCCCTTAAACTATTAACAGGTGAAAAAGATTTACGTTCATCAACTCTAAAAGCTTTAAAAGAAGCTAATAGTTTAGCTGAAAATCAAGTTGACTTTGCTAAAGCAGGATCTAAAGCTTTAATGGACTCTAATGCACTTAGAGAAAAGCAAATAACTTTCCAAAAAAATATTAGTAAATTAACAGCAAATGCTGATGATTTAACTAAAAAAAGACTAATGGCTCAAAAAGATCTTCAAGCTAATATGTCTAAAATGTCGGAGAAAGACATTAAAAAAGCCCAGCAACAAATAGATCTTTCTCTTAAGTCTGAAAAAGCACTACAAGGTCAAGCTACAAATCAAAAAGAAAATAAAAAATTATTAGACCAACAAGTATCAGCTGCTGATGAACTTAATAGTTTAGGTAGTAACAAATTATTTGGGTCTCTTTCGGACATAGCTAAAGCTATTCCTGGTGTTGGTGGTTTAACTAAAGGATTTGACAAAGCAGCAGAGGCCTCTAAAAAGATAGGAGCTGATGTATTACAGAAAAAACTAGAAGCTGGAGAAGATGCTTCTCTTAGTATGGGAGAATCGTTATCTGTTGGTTTTAAAGGAGCAGCAGCTGGAGCAAATGAATTATTAAAAGCTTTTGGACCTATAGCTATTCTGGCAAAAGTATTTCAGGGTATGATGGCAGCAGATAAATCTGCTGGGGAGATAGCTAAAGGTTTAAATATAAGTACTAAAGAAGCAGGTAAACTATCTGCAGAAATGATATCAACTTCTCAAAGCTCTAAAGAATTAGGAGTTACTTATGAAGGACAAAAACATGCCCTAAAAGCTATTAATGCTGAATTGGGTACTTCTACAATGATAAGTGCTAAAACCTTAGCTACTTTTTCCCAATTAGAAAAGGTAGCAGGAATGACCCAAGAAGAAATGATGGGTATAGGTAAACTATCTTTTGCCACAGGTAAAGATATGAAAAAGATGACAGGAGAATTTTTAGCTCAAGCTAAATCTGCTTCTTTAAAACAAGGAGTACTACTAAATGAAAAGAAACTAATGGCTGATATATCTAAAGTATCAGCAGCTACAACCTTATCATTAGGTAAAAATCCTAAGGCAATAGCAAATGCTGTAGCAACAGCTAAAGCTTTGGGTATGGAAATGTCTAAAATAGAAGGTATAGCTGATAGTTTACTTGATTTTGAATCATCCATTGAAAATGAAATGCAAGCTGAGCTATTATTAGGTAAAGATCTTAATTTAGAAAAGGCAAGAACAGCTGCATTAAATAATGATATGGCTACTGTAGCAGAAGAAATTGCTAAACAAGCAGGAAATGCCGCTGATTTTGGAAAACTAGGTAGAATAGAACAACAAGCACTAGCAGCTGCTGTTGGAATGGGTAGAGAAGAATTAGCTAATATGTTGTATACCCAAGAACAACTACAAGGATTAACAGAAGATGAAGCCACAAAGGCACAAGAAGCATTAGATAAAAGAATTGAAGAAGTAGGAGTAAAACAAGCTCAACTGGAATTAGAAAAGGATGGTTTTAACGGACTTATAGCTCAAGCTTCTGAAGCAGAAAAAATAAAATTAGCTTCTGAAAAAACAAATGAAGCTTTTATGGCGGCAGGTAAAAATCTTTTACCTGTAGTAGAAAAAATGACTGAGTTAGCTACCCTTGCTTCTAGAAATTTAGAATATATGTTAGCGGCAGTTGCTATATACAAAACATATCAGGCATATCAAAAAGTATCATTATTATTAGAAAAAAGAGGAATAGCTTTAAAAGGCAAGGGAATTGGTAAACAAATAGCTACCTTAGCTATAGAGGCAGCAAATTCAGTTGCAAAAATACCGGTAATAGGAGCTGTATTAGCAGTAGCGGCAGGTCTAGGTGCATTTGCTCTTGGTAAAAGTTTATTAGGAAAAGGCGAATCAGTAGGAGATCTTAACTCACCTGCAAGTGGTATGACACAAGTTTCTACAAAAGAAGGAGGGTTATTTAATTTATCTCCAAATGATGATATTGTAGCAGCCCCTGGGGCATCTGCGGCATTAGCAAATGCACAAAGTAGTGGTAAAAGCCCATCTATGCAAAAGTTAGAAGCACTACAATCTCAAACAAATGCTTTATTAAGTCAAATACTTTCTAAACAAGGTACTGTACAAATGGATTCCGAAGAGGTAGGTACAGCAGTAGCTATGAATACTTATGAAATTTCAACTTAACCCAATATTTATAATAAAATCAATAATTATGAGCATTATAAGCAAATTACAACAAGTAGGTTCAATTTTTTCAAGAGAAAATGGAGCTACACCATCAAAACAAGAAGCAGATCTTCAAACCGTAGATTCAATTTTAGGATTAAATGGTGAAACACCATCTAAATATTCCGATAATACACCTAATTAGTAAAATATGGGGTTAGTAGATTTAAGCACAGATCTTAAATCACTAAGATTTGGAAAGGATAGATTAGGAGGAGGTAGTAGTGACCAACCTTATATAGTTAAAGATATTCCTGATACTCTTAGTGAAGTAGGCCAAACAGGAGGTACAGATTTTCTGTTAAGGGGAGGTTCTTTAATAGTTAATAAAACTATAGATGATGTATCTCGACTAACCAAAATGTTTACTAACACTAAATCTTTAACTGGGGTTTTCTTTACAGCTAAACAGTTAATGCTATCTAGACAAGCAGTTCGTACTCAAGCTAGTCCTTTTATCTTTAATGATGGTATGTATCTTCCTACATCTACTATAGCTCAAGCAGGTTTAAATGCTATAGGAGGACACTTATATAAACAAGGTATTTTACCGATAATCCAAACAACTAATAAATCTTTATTTGGGCAACCTAGTTATAGTAAAAATCTTACTGAAATAACTGATAATTCAACTAATAGATTAATTAGTTTTATGTCTGGTTCTTCAACTATATTAGGAACTAGTAATATAAATGTTACTTCATATAGTGGAGGTCCTGGTTCTATTTTAGGGGTAGGCAAAACTAATATAAAAAGAGCAACTTATACTGACGAAGCTTTTAATCTATTAAATACTACTTTAGGCCAATCCTACAATGCTAGTGCTTTTAGTTACCAACAAATCGCAAATCAATCGAATGTTAATAAGGGAGAAACTAAAGAAGATTTTAGAAGCGAGTTATTAACTCCACCTGCAAAAAAAGATTATTCTATTCTTCCTGTTTTACCACGTAATTATGTTAGCAGTAATATTGAAAAACGTGTTAATTTAGGAAGCCCTGGAAAAATAGGAAATTTATCTAGTTACCAAAATGGGAAAAAAGTTGGAAATATTAAGCAAGGGGCTTTAGATCAAATAAATGCTTTCCCTCTTTATACAGATTTAACTGCAAAAAACGACCCTATATTAGATGATTTAATTCCTTTTAGAATTGGAATAATTGATAATGATGATCCTAGAAATAAAACTTATATTCATTTTAGAGCTTATATTAAAGGATTAGAAGATAATTATAAAGCAGATTGGTCCTCAATTAAATATGTAGGTAGAGGTGAAGAATTTTATAGATATGGTGGTTTTTCTAGAGACGTAAGTTTTGGGTGGACAGTAGTAGCTCAATCTAGAGAAGAATTAATACCTATGTATCAAAAACTCAACTATCTTGCTTCTGCTTGCGCTCCAGATTATTCTGGAACTTCCGGGTATATGCGAGGAAATTTAATTACATTAACTGTAGGTGATTGGTTCAATGAACAAGTAGGAATTATGACTGGAATAAGCCTTTCGGTTCCTGATGATTCTCCATGGGAAATTGCCTTAACTGAAGATGGTAAAAATAATGAAGATAGGGGAGTGAAACAAGTACCACATAGAATAGATGTAAGTGGGTTTAATTTTAAACCTATACATAATTTTGTACCACAAATACAGAAAAATAACTATAAAGAAGGTGAATATAAAGGTATAGGAGGAGATTATGTTGATGCTTATGGTAAACAACAATATATAAATTTAGGCCCTAATGGTCAATCTTATGGAGAATTCCCTTCAGGAAATTTAATTGATAGAAATCCAAATTATCTTCCTAAAAATGTTTCAGAAGATTTTAAAGCAGGATTTGATGAAGATCAAGCAGCAGTCATTGGAGCAGTAGAGGAATTCCAAACATTTCCTTTTTAATAAAATAAATGAAAAATAGATATAACATAAACAGACAAATTAATACTATAGGGAACACTAAATACCCAGATATTCCTCCTAGTTTTGATGATACTTACGTTATTACAACTGAAGGTGATAGGTTTGACATACTCTCTCAACAATACTATGGAAGCTCTTCATATTGGTGGGTTATATCAATAGCAAACCCTTCTTTACAACAAAATTCAATGATTCCTCCTATAGGACAACAAATTAGAATACCTTCAAATTTAGGGGGGATACTAGCATCCTATACACAATTAAACCAACTTTAATATGACAGGAAATATAATTGGATCACCAGTTGATGGGTTTGTAAAGAATGAAATTGATAATAGACAACAGATATTTGGTTCTGGGCTTTCATCTACTAGGGGCCCAGAAATGCAAAATTATTTGAATAATAGAACGGCTTGGATAAAATTAGCATCTTCTATTACAATCAATAAAAAAGGAATTTTTAGACTTCCTGATGGATTAGATAGTAGCATGTCAGGTAACACTTTAGCTAAAACTGCTGTGTTATTTAATGGTCTTTCTTTTACACGAGATAAAAAACTAAAAAGTGGCGGAACAACCACAACAATAAACTCAAGATCAGGAGTTAATTTAAATAATACCTTAATTAATAATAATGCTTATGGTTTTGGGGGCTCTGAAAATCAGGGAATAGTCCCAATGCCAGGTATATCTAATTTAAATGTTACAACCAAAAACAACGGTTCTATCCAAACTGCTAAAATAAAAATTACAGCATATAATAGATTTCAATTTGAATTAATTGAATTACTATATCTTAGATTAGGATATACTATGTTATTAGAATGGGGGTGGGATAAAAGATTTGTACCTTCTAAAGATTTTGATTTAAATAATGATGGTGTAATAGATATAAATGATGGTTTTATAGAAGATATAGGAAATACTTTTTTAGAAGATAGTTGGTTTTCTGATGATATTAAAACCCATAGTGCTGCTTTAAAAAAGATTCAAGGATATAGAGAAACATATAATGGAAATTATGATGGTTTTTGTGGTAAAGTTAAAAATTTTAGCTGGGGTTTTTCAAAAGATGGTTCATATGACATTACTATAGATTTAATTAGTTTAGGAGATGTTGTAGAATCTTTAAGAGCAAACGCTCCTGCTACAGAAGAAGATAAAAAAAGAATATATCAAATAACTAAAAATTTAGACTCAACTTTAAAAGAAGATTCTTCTTTAGTTGCGGGGGCTGGAAACGATAAGATTTCAAATTATTTATTTTCAACGTTAGTTAATGTTGGAAATGAATCTTTTTTTAATAGTAAGTCAAGCCCTTATTTTGATATTTCATTAGGTGCTAAAGCAGCAGCAACTGTAGTAGGAACACAAACTAATGTTAGCTATCCATACGATAAAATAGATGGAGATTATAGATACTATGTTACTTTTGGAGAATTAGTAAGATTAGTTGAAACCTTAATAGTTCCTAATTTAAATAAATCTAAACAAATAACGTTTGATATAGACGAAGAAAAAACAATATTCCATTGTAAACCACTTTTATTCCCTAATGATCCTAGAATATGCATTACTAATATGCTCCCCCATTGGGCTCTTTATTATGATTATTATGGTAGTTATTGCCACAAACCTAAATGGGCTACTAATATGAAAAGAAGTTTTACTTCTATAGAATCGGGCAAAGCATCAGAAAGGGAGGATTTTAAAACTTATTTTACTTATTATAAGATATATAATTTATTTATAAATTTTAACTTTATATTTGATGCTTTAAAATCTAATACTGATAAACAAGGAAATATTAGTATATTTAAATTTTTTCAAAAAATATGTGACGGAATTAATGAGAGTTTTATGAATTCTCCTAAATTAGAACCTCTTATAAAGGAAGATAAAACAATTACTTTTATAGATAGAAACGCTACTCCTAATTTAAAATCTTATGCCGATAAGTTAGGTATTTCTACACGAGAAACTGCAACATTTGAGGTTATGGGGTTTGATAACAGATCTAAAGTTAAAAAAGGTTCTTTTCTTCAAGAAGTTAAGTTTAATACTAAAATAACTCCAAAATTAGCTAATCAAATTGCTATAGGAGCAACTTCAACTGGGACTTCTTTAACTGAAAGTTCAACAGGGTTAAAAAATTGGAATAAAGGATTAGTAGATAGATTCCAAAAAGATGTAACTACTGATGATGAAACAGCAGTAACAGCTGTAACTACTGAAGTTGTTGAAGTGGCTGGGGTAACTACAACTACAACTACGAATGAAGAAACTGGTGAATCTACTTCTTCTACTATGACTAAATATACAGGTACTAATAATAGATATAAGACATCGGGTGGTGTTGCCTATGAAACAGCTGAAACTTTCCCTTATAAATTTATAATTCCTTATGAGACTGGTCCTTTTAGATTTAAATTAAATACCGGTTTTATGAGTAATGAAGAATTTGGTATAGTAGTTACTGTAGATACCGCAGGTAAGGTTCTATCAGTAGACAGAACACCGGAAAGTATTATTGGTGTTGGTGCAAATACAAAATTGGGAAAAACATATACATCACTACATCCAAGAGCAGGTGAAAAGATGGCAGAATTAAGGTCAATACTAATAGAAGGTAAAACAGTAAGTAATATATTAGGAGCTGGTTCAAGTGCTAACTCTGGTGAGTTAAAAAGATTATTTAATATTGCTTTACAGGCAGAATTTGATGTTTTATTTGGTGTTTCCACCACTGTTACTAGTGGTGAAGAACAAAATGCAGTGTCAGATAAAGGAATAACTTTAAGTGTTGAGGAAGGATATGATGCTGAAGCTGATTTAAATGGTGATGGGATGATAACTACTGAAGAAAGAACAGCTAGATTAGCATTAGATGATGTAGAAGCAAAACGTACTAAAGAAGAATTATCTTATGCTTCTAGTAATTTAGCTACATATATGATGATTTTATTTGGAGGAAAGTATGGGGCAGTAAATGTAGATTCATCTAAAATGAGATATTTTCCTATGCCCTCAAATGCTAAATTTTATAAAATTGGAAAATCTGCTTACGAATCTTATATAGTTTCGGAACAGGAATCCCAATATGTAAATAGTGGAATAGTTAGTAATAGTATAGGCTTTATTCCTTTAGATTTTTCTCTAACAGCAGATGGTCTTTCAGGTTTAAAACACTTTCAAAAAATAAAAATTAATCAAAGTTTTTTACCTAAAAATTATGGTGAAACCTTAAGTTTTTTAGTTAAAGGATTAAGCCATAAAATAGATAGTAGTGGATGGACAACACAAATTAATACTTTATCAATTCCAGAAATGAACAAACAAGCTGCAATCCCATCTCCACCACCTGCACCCCAAGAACAAAGTTTTAGTACGGATGGTGATTCTAACTATGTTGGAACTGATGTTGTATATAACCCAGAAATTACTGACCCAAGTAGTAGTTTACTTAAAACAATAACTAGTGGTTATTCTTTAATACGAACTGAAAAAGCTATCTATAGATCTGGACCTAAAAAAGGACAAGAAATCCCATGGCAAGCAAGACATGCTAAAAAAATAAAAAGGTTAACTAATGGTATAACTGATGAATTAATATATTTCCCAGAAAAAACTACTAAAAGAGCTGTAGTAGTTCATTTTACAGCAGGGTGGTCTCGTGGGGATAATGCTAAGGGTTCAGTTAAAGGTATGGTTAATGGTGATGTAAGTTTTCCTTTAGGTGTTCATTATTTTATCACAATGGGAGGTTTTATAGAAAATGTATTCCATGAAGATTATTGGTCTAACCATTGTAGTGTAGGTGATAATGATAAAGGAAGTATTGGTATAGAATTACAAAACCTAGGATATTTTAATAAAAAGGGTAATGGTTACTACCGAAAGGGTAATAGTTATCTTATTCCTTCAAAAATAGCAAAATATGGTGGAAAGGGATATGAATTGGGAGATACACCCGTTACAACTGGTACACCGGATGATTATGTATATGATTTTGGCTCTGGTAGAGGATTTAAAGGATACCAATATTATCATAAACATTCAACAAAACAAATACAAGCATTAGAATCTTTACTTAAAGGTATAAAACAACGCCACCCAGCAGTTAACTTAAAATATAATGGACCAGCAATGTTTCCTGCAAAAACTCCAAAAAACCCTAAAAGGCCTACAGCAAAAGGAAAATTTAGTATCCCTGGGATTTATACTCATGGAAGTAATTATAGTAAAGGTGATACATATCCTGACCCTAATCTAGTAGCAATGTTAAAAAAATTAGGTTAATGTACTATCCAAAATCACAAATAAAACCCAGTCAATTTACTAATGGAGATGAATTAGTTGAAAAAATAACTAAATCTGCTTATAGGGGATATTACTTTAAAACTTCTACAAATCAATATTTTACAGGGAAATATCCAAATGATCTCCCTAACACAGAATTAGAATTAGTAAGTGGTACCGCTGAGGGGTTGGGTAATGATGCTACTTTTTCTGACCCGGGTGCAGAAGATTTTTATATTCCTGAAGTAGAGAAGGCAACAGAAGAATCTAATTATTTTTCTTTACCTATGGGTTACTTAATATCAAATCCTATAACAACGGCTTACAGTAAAGTTCCAAGAAGACCCTTACAAACTGCTTGTAAACCAACAAAAGAAGATTATGATTTTGGAGAAATACAAAGATATATAGTTAAAAAATCAAACAATAATTTATACATTGAAATATCAAAAAAAGAATATATTTTATTTAAAGATAGATCTCCAATTGTACAATTCCAACTTTATATTCCTATAACATTCCCTTGGATACTTACGGGAAAAGATAGAAAAGCAGTTGCAACCCTTAATTATAAAACTTTAGAACTTAAAGAAAAAGCTTTTAAAATACAAGGATTAGTAGATAGGTATAAAAATAATTATTCTCAATATTATAAAGTAGTAGGAATACAAGATAACCTAGAAACTGATGGAACTGAATATGTAGTTTCTACTACTGGTCTGCCGTATAAAGGAAAATATCATATTCATCCTACCAAAGGAGCAATGGTAGGAGCAACTCATACTCCTCAATTCCATAATTCCCTAGATCTTATTAGTTTAAATACAACAGGGTCTAGCAATAATATATCCCCAACAACAAGTAGAGGATCATTTGGAAGTTACTAAATAATTTCTTATATTGACCAAAAATGGTTATATGTACTGGCTTGTAGAAAACGAGGAACAGTTAAATGTTTTAATAAATAGTGGTTATAAAAAGGCTTTTATTGAGGTAATACCTTATAATGACACAATACACCCCGTACAAAACCATGTGAGTTTAGTGTATATTAGACCGATTAATGCAAGTAAAGGCTTTATGGTATGTGTTACGCATAGTGAATCTTTAAATGCTTTAAATACGCGTGTAAACGAATTGATAGATAAGTTTGAAGTGTTGTATTGTCGTGATAAAAAGGAAACATTACATTATTTTCCAAACAAAACTCTTTATGACATAACACCACCCCCTCATACGTATATACGACCTACAACACAAACACATGATTTATATTATAGGCAACATAAAGATAATCCGGAGTTAAATTTAATTATACCAATTGTTAAACATTATGAATTGTGTGAGAACATTTTTAAAGATCTAAAAGCAAATATTAACATAGAAAAAACAAAATATGATGAATTCTTTAACAGTAGAGTATCCGTGGTATTCAACGCTATCGAGCGAAGTGGATTACGTATACACAATGAAACCTTCAGTGAATATTTCCACGCCGTTGACGGTGAATACGTCAACACTCAGTTCAACTTAAAAACAACAACTACTAGACCTAGTAATAAATTTAATAATGTAAATTATGCAGCACTTAATAAAGAAAATGG
>JGI24003J15210_10000149_pt1 | contig 28485 bp, 33 predicted proteins | sample LinPmetageLP28_FD_15210 | JGI IMG/M metagenome (IMG submission 15210)
ATTATTATTTGGGATAAAATGCTCACGCAAAAATGCGTATATATATTACTCGCGCAAAAATGCGGTGTTTTCTAAATTTGAAACCCCGTTTTTAGAAATGTTAACTACAAAACAAAGATGACAGACTACAAAGCTCTCTACGAACAGGCAATTGCGGAGACCGTCCCAAAGAATCAATATAATGCGGTGAGTGCTCATTTGCTTGGCGAGAACAACCTACTTAAGAAAAAACTCGCTGAAGCCGAAGAGTTCAAAAAGAATGCGGAAGAAACATGTGAGGGGTATGCTGTTACAGATTCTCTCATGAAACAGATTGAACAAAAAGATCTTGATATCAAAAATATTTATGAACATCATGAAAAACAACTGAAAGTCGCTCTTGATCTACAGAAACTTCTAAAAGAAGAAAAAGAAGAACTGGAGGAGCAGATGGAGCAGATGTATGATGAGGAAGATGTGAAGTATTGGAAGAACTTTGCTCTTGTCTATTGGAGTGGAAATCAACTCGGGACTGGAGAGCCTGGTGGTGGTGAAGTATGGACCGATGCTCTTGAAAAAGTAAATGATGCAGACAGAACAGGTGGTCTGGAAGCTGAAGAACTGGATGAGCTCACGGAGAAGTGTATGGCTGATTAATCTTTCAACTAAAAGAGCAAATTCAACAACTTAAAATGGAAATAAATGATAATAATTAATATCTTAGTCTTTTATAAATGATCCCTAAAATTATACATATCACATGGAAAACTAAAAGCTTTTGGAATTCACAAAATCCTCTTTTTTTAAATGGTATGAATAATCTAAAAAAACAAAACCCAGAATATATCATTCAAGTTTCAGATGATAATGATGTTAATGATTACATTCAAAGTTGTATCTCAAATGAAGACTGGCTTCTGTTGAAAGATAAACATATCGTAGAAAAATCAGACTTATGGAGATTACTTAAAATTTATCATGAAGGAGGAATATACTGTGATATTGATAGATTTGTAAATATACCTCTAAAAGATATCATTTTAGATACTGATAAATGCATCTTACCAATACACCAATGGATTGATTTCTCTCAAGACATAATGATTGGAGAAAAAGGATTACCTCATATAAAAAGAGCAATTGATTTAAATCTTTCTCGTAGAAAAGAAGGATGTACAGATGTCTTATCACTTGGTCCCGTAACATATTTCCACGCTATTACGGAGACTTATATCAAAAAACAATATCCAAGGTTCTTAGAAATAAACAAATTTAAAGTTGTAAAAGATATCATTGAACTCAATGAAGGTTTTAGATGTATTCCAGAAACTCCACCGAGAACATTACTCTTCGATCCCTCAAGGATGGGCTGGGAATGGGGAAACCGAGGTTCTAAAGAAGATTTTTATAAAGAATGTAATACAACACATTGGACTCACGACGAGTCTACGTTCGGTAAAAAATCATACGGTAAATAAAAATATTTAAAATTTGAAACTTGCTTAAAAATAATATATTAGATTAAAAAAAATAATGTCCCTCATTAACGGAATGGAGGATATTATCACACACATCAAGAATCAAGAGACTCGCATTAAAGCACTACAACAAAAGAACAGAACACTTACACACGAGAATGAAAAACTCAAACAAGAACATAATAAGTTTAATGAAATCTGGAAGACAGAAGGTATCACGGAACAAGATATTATTGATATGAAAAGACAAATAAGTAATCAGTGCGCTTTAATAAAGAAACTCAAACGAGAGGGCAAGGCAGATTCTTAATCTTTCAAGTAAAGGAATCCATCAGGGGTCATACCCACATCNTCNTCATCATATTCTTCAGGAACAGATCCCGCTTCAATATACTCTTCAATCGGCTCAACCTCCTCAATCGGCTCATAATCCATATCCTCTTCCTCTTCTAGTTCATCAAGAAGAGTTAACAGTACAGAGCATAAATCATACCGACGATCTTTTGCTAAGATTTTAAGGATTTCTTTAAAAGGTTCTTCTGTCATTTGTGATAATATATATTTTTTTCGTAAACAAATAAATATGTTTTTATATATTAGAAAATGCCCGATAAATATGATATCTTAGATAACAACCGAGAATATAAAAGCCCTCCCATTTACGAAGTAATGCAAGATGTTAAAAAACTACTTAGTGAAGTAACCGACCTCAAAAAAAAGGTAGATGGACTCACAAATGATAAAAAAACACTTCTTAAAATTCAAAGTGAAAGGGATATGTGGAAAAAAAAATATGAAGAACTTAATACTCTTTATAAATCCACTTGGTTCTGATCAATGATCTCTTTTAAAATCTCAGGCATGATCTCCCATTCTTCAAAGTTTGACTGACCTCTTCTATTGTTACATCCTCCGCACAAGATATTTCGAAATAATCCCGTCTCATGACAATGGTCTAACATCTTACGATTTCCACTGCTCATAGTCGTAACCAACTCTATACCGCATTTATCACAGTGAGTTGTATCATTATACAATTTATATAATTTATCATAATCATCTTCTTTGACACCCATATGTTTCCAAGAAGCTAATTTTGCTGTCTTTTGTCCCTGAGGTGTCTTAGCATATTCTTTCTGTCTTTTTTTACGTTCTTCAGCATTATTAAGATATCTAAGTCTTTCCTGTTCTTGTCGTTTTGATCCAGCATAACTAGAACGACGTATTTCATTTACTCGTTCTCTGTTCCTTTCATACCATTTCCTTTTGCTTTTTAATGAGGCAAGTCTGCGTTTTTCTTCTAATTCATCCATAGTTCTTAGTCTTATGATTAATATATCTTTAAATAATACTCACCAAAATCTTTTATTTCTTCTGATACTTTTGTAGTTTCTTCTTGAGTTCCTCATTCTTCTTTTTGAGTTCTTTGATTTCATTATTTCTTTTTAGAATACCTTTTTCATATGCTTCTACTACTTCCTCACTTTCACCTCGTTTGTAGCACTCTTCTTTGAGTTCAGCAATCTCCTTTGATGTTGCTTCAAATACAGTTTCCCACTCCTTATTAGTCTTCGTAGAAGCAGGTTTCATCCCTTTAATCTTTTGCTTGAGATCGGCAATCTCTTTCAATGACTCTTCTTCAAGAGCATAGAATTTGTTCTTCCAGTCTGCCTCCACAGTTCTCTTCATAGAAGCACTCAGCATACGATTCATCTTCTTGAGTTTGTTGCTCTCCTCCAGTAGCTCACAGTTCTTCTCAAGTTGCTTCTCGTAAAGGCTTTTGTAGTGAGCCATGCTCGGCATTTTGTTCTTTGTTTAGTGTTTACCACTTCAAACTATAAGTTTCAAATTTATAACTTTAATTAAGAGCATTCATCCATTTTATCTCTAAGGTAGAAAACAAAAGACATCCTACCTTCTCCCTTCATAGGATTATTACAATGAAGCTCGTGAGGATTAAAAAGTAATAAATCACCTTCTCTTATATTAAGACCCACATCATATTCGGGAAAACATAATTCGCCTCCCGACCATTCACCGCACTCCTTAACAGTGAAACAAGTAAGTCCACCTTTATGATCTCCTTTATCTTTATGAGTTGCAGTTCTAAAATCCATATTGATCGTAAGAGTACTAAAATTAGAAGTAGGTATTAGAAAGTCTTCGGGACAACTATTATATTTTTCATTTTGATTTAACCATTTATCTGGAGCATATTCAAAATATTTATCAGAAATAAAACTTGTTAATGGAAATATACTATGATATGCTGACAAATTCTTTTTAGTCCAATGAGTCAAACGACAAGGGAGTCCTGCATTCTTACTGAAGCCTCCGATACTCTGAGAAGATACCGAATTACTTCTCATCCTCTTTGATTTACGTCCATCTTTATATTTGAAGTAAGAAGTATGTTTACTATGATCAGGCGGTAAAGCGTTACCATCTTTATCACAAGGAATATCTGGGACAGCATTCCAATGTTCTTTACCTTTTACTAATCCAGAAGCATTCACAAGTCCAGCAGCGTTCCCACGATTAGAACTAAGTAGCCGAGCATGTTTTACTAATTTATCGTCTATATTGTAAAGGTTCTTTGGAATGATATCTTTTCTGAATATAAATATAAGTTCATTTGTATCACTATCATATAAATCACAATCTACATCAACTATGTTTTTACATTCTAGAAATTGGCTCAAAATGATATCTTTTTTTTTAGAAATATAACCTTCCATTTATTATCATATAGTAAGATAATTATTTCATAATATCTTTTAATATTTCTATATGAGGTATCTTACTCACATCTACCTGATCCATTACTCTTTCATCTGAATAAAATTGCTCTTTATCTATTGTATTCCCGGAATGACATACACACATCATACATTTATCACATTCAGTCTTGATAAAAAGTGTAGAGTTACATCCATCAACGATCTTAGCACCCTCTCCCTGAGAGTTACATTGATATCCTCCCATTCTTTTAAAATGTTTTTTAGTCATAACCATCGTTGCTTCGTGAATCTGCCTCATTGCTTCACATCGGATAGCTGTTACCTTATACTCTTTATGAGGATATACAAAAAGCATTTCGGGAGATCCACAGCATTGCTTCTTATGGTCAAGAAGCCCTTGTATAGAATATAATATATACGATGGAAAATAAATATCATCGGAATCCATATTCGCAAGATATGTATGAGAGGCTTGTTTCGCTAAAAAGTTTCTNTTNTTTCCNATACTCATTGTTTCATTCTTGTAAATAAACGTTATCTTTACCCCAGTTATCTTTTCACATTCTTTTCGCTCAGCATCATCCATAAATAATTTTTCCCCTTCCTTTCCATCTTTAGATAGAGAATCACAGATAACCCATTCTAACTTTTTTTTAGGATATTGAAATAATTTAACATTCAAAAGCATCAGGGGAAGAAACTTACGACGATCATATACAGGGGTCAGTATTGATACAGTCGGTAATTTTTCAGGATCGAATGCAGCACTCTGGTTCCCAGCCATATCAACGTAATTGCTCATTTATTATATATCAAGAAAAAAGTTTTGACTTTTAAATGTAATTACTCATAAATGCCGTTCACAATCAAAGGAAACAAAAAAGATGGATTTCGTCTTTATAACACAGATAAAAAAGAATTCGCAAAAAGAACCTTTAAAACGAGAGAGGCAGCAGAAAATATGAAGAGGACTTATATGAAATATGATAAGAAGAAAAAAGTTCCTAAAGGTTCACATAGAATGCCCGACGGATCTATTATGAAGGATTCAGAAATGAAAAAAAGTAAAAAGAAAAAAAAATCTAAGTATTAATAAAAATGGGAGACTATCCGAAAAAAAGAATCTATACTTGGGATATTGATACAGTATCCGCTCAGCTCAGTTAATCAAAACGAATTTTAAAATTTCCGGTCCGTACTTTAAGACCTCCAGAACCTCCTTTCTTTAACCTATCTTTTTTTTCCAATTGTTTTTTAACCCTATTTGATAAAACAGGATTTATTTTTTCTTTTAGTGTTCTATCTTGAGATAACATATTTAATGCTCTTCTACATGTAGAGATATCACAGTGCGGTTGTATTAACCTTGCCTGAGCAACAAGATGGTCTTTGCTTTTAAAATATGGATGAAGTGTATAACTATTTTTACAATATGAAATGATATCTCTACTAATAGTAATCAAACGCTCTTTCTCTGTAATAGATAAATTCTTAGATTGGTTCGCTTCCGAAAGATATCTTTTTAAATCATCTATGTTATCTATAAAGTAATAATCATTTTCAGGTTCTATATAATCAATCTTCTCTAATATTTGAGAAATAGTTGATACTAAAGACATCTTTGATAAATCATAAATATCTAAAATTTCAATATTAAAAACATCGCATAATTCAATTAGATCTTTTTTAGAATGAGATGGATGGATAATCATATACTAGTATACAAGATTTTTTTATGATAGTTGTAACATAAGGTTCTCATAATTTACATCACGCTCTTCAATATCAGAATAACTCTCCCTCTGTACTGTAGTGAGTGGAATTGTCAAAAAGAAATTATCCCTCGCCATCAACTTAAACCAATTACAGTCGTGAGGGGCAGTTTGATCATCTGGATTGGCTAAGACCAATTTTATAGATTCTTCAAAGTTTTCAATGATAGTATCGTAATAATGCTTCTTTACTGCATACATCGTACAACAGTAACAGTGGAAGACTCTTAAAAGATCCTTAGGATATTTTGCGTGTTTTTGAACAGGTCCCTTATTGTTTCCTGAGAACAACAGAACATCATACGGTAAGAATCTTGAATTAATATATTTTTTCATTTTATTCAAAGTATCTTTAGGTTTCAAGAACTTTACATCATCTTCAAAAATTAGCACGTAATCCCAGTTACGTCTCTTAGCTTCTTTTAGACATGCGATATGACTCATAGCACAACCTATAATACCTTTCTCATGTTCTATCGCATTAAACCGATTTGGTTTTGTAATACCTATCTTTTTTAACTCCTTAATAGTTTCTTCATTACGATCAGTTCTGCGTTCCAAGTTTATATAAAAATGTTTTTTGAGATCCATTATATATATACTTGAGAAAAAAAATTTAAATAGTTACAATTGTCCTGTTTCCGCGAGTTCGCATTTCTTTGCCGTCGCTATTTTAGGACGAATATAATGCTCTAAAGATATTCTATGAACTGGAATATTCTTACCTTTGTCAATATGATATTTAAGTAATGTTTCTGGATTCACTGATCTTTTATCATCAATAAGATATCTTTTCATATTATCATATAAGTCTAAATATTCTAAAATTAAAGGTTGTTTTGCGATTACTATTTTATCCTGATAACCACTATAATCTGCCTGAGTAGGAATGCTTAATTTATCAGATTCTAAAATATTATAATCTAATTTTGCTTTATACATTACATCTACTCTCGTTGATATGATCCAATCATATTCTACTTTACTTTCAATTAATAGATTTTTAACCTCTTCTCTGTTTCTCCACATAAACATAGGATTTTTCTTCATCTGACTCATCTGTCCATTCGCTTTTACTTTATCCCATTCAATATCTAAAAGAGGTTTATCACTATACTTCCAAGCAACCGGATTATACAATTTTAAGAATCCATCAATAAGTCTTTTATTAATAGGTTCTTCTGACAAAGCGGCGTAGAAATCCACTTCATTATCTTGAACTAAGTTATGCATAATATTTTGATAATGTTTGTCATACGATGTCAACCTTCCTGATAATAGAATAGCAATCTTCATTTATATTACTCAAGATATTTATTTTAAAAAGATATCTTTTATTACTAACGTGAATAACCTTTTATTCCGAGCTTCTTTACCTTCTGAGCAAGATCTTTATCTGCCTTGCCCCAAGTTCCAGGTCTCTTCATCACGAATGAGTAGATCCGGGCTTGTCCCCACTGTGCTCCTGACATCTTCCCGCGAAGGGAAGAACCACCAACCTTCTTGCCGCTAGTAGCGCTTCTAACTGATTGAGGGTTGCTCGTTCGAGCTCCAACGCCACGCTTGAAGACTTCGGTAAGTATTCTAGTAGGGATTCCAGTGCGTCTCGCAATTTCAGCCCGAGAATGCGATGTATCTTTCGGCAATTTGTAACGGGCATTATACTTTTCTTTATTAGTAGACATTGTTTTAATATTGTAAAATATATTTTAAAAAGATATCTTTTAAACAAATCTATTTTAATATAAATGGCGAAAAAATATGACAAGATGGTTGTAAAAAGAAGTGATAAAAGTGGTAAAAAATATGTCGCCGTGTTTACTGATAGTGCGAGTGGACGACAGAAAAAAACGCATTTTGGAGCCTCTGGGATGACCGATTACTTAATAAGTAAGGACAAAGACCGCAGATCAAGATACAGATCCCGGCATAAAAAAGATCTGAAGAGTCGTGATCCGACTCGTGCTGGATTCTTATCATACTATTTGACATGGGGAGAGAGTACATCTTTAAGAACAAATGTTAGTAGTTATAAGAAGAGGTTTGGATTTAAGTAATTTATTCAATGTCTTCTATGTAAATCAACACTTCGCCTCCATTGTGAGCGAAACCATCTCGCTTCATTGCTTCATACAGAGCTCTTGGAAGGTAGGCACAGCTCTTCATACTAGTTTCTTGATGTCTTTCATCATCTTGATCTACCACACGCCTCACTAGAGGGATTACCTGTAGATGATTGGTCACATTGACATTCGTAGCAATTTCATCGGCATCATCGCGATCACCATCAAATTCAAATTCTTCGTTATTCTTGGTGCTGATATCTTCGCAGATAACCGTATTCTTTATACTTCCGTCACAGACTTTACACCTGACTCGTGCTTCAGCCGTGACACTCATGAACGATACAAACAGCGGACAACACTTCTTCTGTATCTCGTTAAGGTTCTCCATCATCATCATATACTCTCCATCCTTGATCTTGTGCTTGACATCATCCAGTAGATCGGATTGTTTCTGAATGTTCTCCATCCTTATTTGTTTTTGTAGATACCATTGATTTCTACCAAGTTTCAAATTTAAAATATTTAAAATAATAATAAATTTGAAATTTAAAATTTAAATATATATCATAATAAATGGATAAGGAAACACTCTTTCAACTCTTTAAACAAAATGGAAAAAGAAAAGACTCTACATCTAACGCTTACGCAACCCGAATCTCAGGACTCGCTAAAAAATTTAAAACAAACGACCAATTATTTCTACGTGATAGCGAAAGTATCTTTGATATTATTTCTACTCTTGCTACATCCACACAGGCGAATTGTTTATCGGCGATTATTGAATATCTTACGATACTTGATGAACATACCCTCGTAGATGAATATAAAAAACGTAAAGACCTTTTAGACAATAAGATTGAGAAAGATTATAAAAAAAATCCGATCAGTAAGAATCAACAGGAAAATATGATCTCATATGAAGAACTTGTAAAGTATTGTGAGATGATTGATAAAGAAGTAACTATCTATGAAAATAAGCCCATGATGACTCTTAACGATGAATGGATTCTAAAAGACCTCAGATCACTCAAAATTCTTCTTAGACTTTACCTTCTGCATCCTTCCCGTAATGAATATTGTTCTCTACAATTTATAACTTATCGCGATTATAAAAAAATAAAAGAACCCGAATTTAATTACGTCGTACTCCCAGCCTCCACTGGAAAGGTAAAACCCTTTCTAAGTATTACAAATTATAAAACCCAAGATAAATATGGTTTGAAAATTACAGAACTTCAAGATAAAACTCTTGTAAAAATGTTGAGGGATCTTTACAAGCAAATTGGGACAACATATCTTTTCAAACTCGCAAAATCAGATCAACCTTGGCAGAGCCATAATCTATCTTCCATCATGACAAAGTATTCAAGTAAATTAATCAATAAAAATTTATCTTCAACTATTATCTATAAAATTATCATCAAAGAAGCAGGATACAATTTTGATGATGCATTGAAAAATGACGATTTCATTAAAGCAGAAAAGTTTAATGAATTATTAAAAAAATATGCGAAGACCAGAGGTCATTCAAGAAAAATACAAGAAGCAGTTTATATCGCTAATCAGTAACTATATTGGAATCTTGTTCACCAGTCTCTACATTAATATTATGTTCTTCTAATAACCTTTCAAACTTCTCCGCGACAGCCTTCGCATCTAGAAATTTATCGCGAAGTTCTTTATGACTGTCCAGAAGTTCTTGGTGATTTTGTTTCAAAAGTAATAGTTCNCGATACAGCTCATTNTGCTCTTCAATCAATCGGATATTTTCTTGGAGTGCTGTCATTTGTTTATTATATTATAACATTCTTTTTTTAAATAGTTTCACACCAAAATACTTTGGGTTAGCTAGGTGCGATTCAATTCGGTTGATGCTTTGCGAATATGAAACTGAACTATAGTGCGTCCTTTGAGACCATCGATCAGTTTCTCATCTACATCTACCAGATCAATATTCACAGAATTTAGATGAACTGGGACAGTGTTATTAAATTTCACATATACTCGTTCAGACGGTTCGTAGTATAGAACACCATTGTCATTTCCTCTTACATCAAATTGAGGACATCCATACACGATATTTGATATAGAATTTTTATTCGCATTGTAAGAATTAAGAGCATGATTCTTAAAACGAACAAACATATTATTCGTGTTAAAGTTTTTTTCTTCAGGAGGAACAACAGATATAAATGATACTTCAGCAGTCCCAGGATTTGTAGCATGTTCACTTTCACGAACAATCTCAATACCATTATAGCCTAAAAATTGCTGAGTAGCAATCATATCAAAACCCTGTAGATACTGTGACTCCGTCTCTGTTAAGTAAGTTGTATCAGCAGTGAACAGTAGAGTCCATTTATTATCCAACCCCACATTTCCTGAGAGAGTGCTTCTGTATCCATAGGTGCTTCCCCCGACATCCTTACCGTCCCTATAAACCTGAGAGTTTTGAAGTTCATTATATACTGTCAAATATTCCTGAGCAGGATATCCATCGTCGTCTTGACCTATGACAGGCCGATCACCGTATCCCCAATAATTATTTTCAAAGAAGCCCGTCTTAGCATGACCCGTGTAACTCTCCATCCAGACATTTCCGGGAACTGTATCAGATCTTAGTCCTATATGAAATTTAGGGTAAAGAGCATCCGTATGCATCCCTATCGGAGCAAAACGATCCGCATAAGTAGTCGTAGCAGCAGATAGAAGAGGATCATAACGAGTTTTTCCAGTGGCTCCCATGGAACAATATACTGACTCACCAGATAACTCAAACTTAACTCTATCGTATGTTTTATCTAGTATACTAGCATTGGTCACAGCTGTCTCATATGCTCCAGGAGTTCCTACTAATTCCATACCAATTCTTTCCCCCGCGTCATTTGTAACCGCTTGAATTAATTGAGGATCAGAACCTTTAAACCACATGAAAGCATAGTCGAAAAAGATAGGGACATTATAAGTTACGTAATCAATCGGAGTTGCTCCACTCCCATAACTAATAGCATTGCTCACTGGAACTGCCTCAAGACCCGTCTCGTTATTCGTCGCATCGTAATTTCCGATAGGAATAGCATATGTAAAAAACTTCTCCTGTCCACCTTTGACATAGTTGCTCCCCATATTTCTTATAAGACCGATAATGTACCGATCCTCCAAAGCAAGACCGGTAGCAGATACATCAAAATGAACTACCATTGAACCGTTCACTCTTGAAAGAGGATGTGCCTGACCAATCACATCACAGACACCCCCGAAAGCTTGTCCAGGAGTGCGAGACCCAGATATTTTTACACCTGTCCCTGATGCTGTTGCTGTGAATACATCGGTCGCCTGAGTATCTAACATAAGAGTGTTTTGTAGTTCATCTATACTGATACGTGTTGAAGCATCAGCAGTCTGCCCCGCGTAACGGATATATGGATCAAACTCAGCAACCGCAGGAGCATTAGAGAACGAAGCACCCGAACCCCATTGTTTAAAAGTTATCGTATATCCTACAAAAGTCCCTGCCGAATAATTGTCCGTAACAGTGATCGTTTGAACCTCGCACCATGCTTTAAGAACAACCTCATCTAATTTCTTTTTTAATTCAATCGTAAATTCTTCACGAGTATAACATCTATCTTCATTTGTTAATTCTATCTTTAGAGTTCTATTCACTCCACCAAGGTCATTACCCGATCCATCAGGATCTTGCCTGTTACCTTGGGTAGTATCATTATATTCATAACCCCAGAAAAGTAAAAGTCCATCACCTTCTTTCAAACAAATTTTATCTTGAACTGTTTCAATCTTTAATGATACAACAGCAATCTCAGAGTTTTTATCGATAATCAGAGGGGATTTTAAAAAATTAGTATAAGAAGCGGGATCTTCTAAACCAAGAACAGTGTCTTGTCCGCTCTTATGATACTGTGGCTGTGTTGATGATGTAATAAGTAACGACATGTTTATTACTATTTATATAAAAACTTATAGGAAAAAAAAATAAATTATTCAATATAAATGACTAAACGTAAAAATTATAGGAACGGAAAAAATCCAGATAAATCTGTCAAACCCGCGGAAAGAGGTATATGTAGTGAATGTCAATATAAAATATACGAAGCCGTCGTTGATAAAGTAAAAGTCAAAGAAAAAGATGTCTTTGATAAAGGAACTAGTCGGACTCCGAGTCAGACCCAACGGAGTAATGTAAAGTCTCAACCTCCTCGTCCGAATCAGAGTCGCAAGACTCGTTAAGAAAGTCTAATTTATTCTGCTCCTCCTCCAACTCTTTTTCTAATTCTTCCATCTTTTTCTTTTTTTCTTTCATAATCTTTTCCCGTTTCTTCTTCTCTTTCTTTTTACGATCTTTATCTTCTCCCCTCTGACGTTCTGCTGCATCTTGTAGCCGATCCTCCCTCCTTTCCGCTTTTTCCTTTGCCCGTTTCACATCTTCTTTTGCGTTCAACATATCTATGTTATATGTATCACGTAGTTCATTATATTCTTCCCTAAGAACATAATTTTGACGATAATCCTCAAGAACTGCGTTTAATTGATTTATTCTTTCCATTTGTTTATTTGCTCTTTGACGATTTCTTTCCCCGAAAGCAAGTTTTTCCTCATATTTCTCTTTTAGTTCCTCTGTCTTCACTTCAAGTAATTCTTCAAGACTTTGCATTTTTTCAGGATGATATTGTATTACCTTTTCTAATTCTTTTATTTTACGACCTTGCTGACGATATACGAGTCGTTTTCTACGATTAGATGTATCCATCTCTAGTACCAGTTCTCTGAATATTTTTCCCTCTTCACATTCAAAATCCATCTTATCCAATTGATCACTTAAATATTTTTTAATCTCACATTTTTTATTCCTTTTAGAGCCCGGATGAAACTCTGGTGCTTCATCATTGTCAGGATCATATTTCCCATCACACACCCTATACAGCACTTCTGTCGTAAGAAATTCAAGTAGTTTATCCCATTCTCCGTTTTGTTCGTTTAACTCATCCTCCATATTGAGTAAGTAAAGTAAAATATCTTTAAATAATATCTCTAATCAAAATAAATTATTACTTTATGATGAACGACTGTGAATCCTGGCTTAGGACTCTTTACAAATCTATTCTTATTCACTCTGGAATATTTAGGGTCTGTTTTTCTCTTTTCCTTCATATATTCTCTACGCTTCTTTCTGTATTCTTCAGTATGTTGTTTTGCTAAAATTTTGCCTCTATGTTTCCGATAATATCTTTTGTGAGCTTCTCCCATTCTTATTGTAAAAAGGTTAGTAATCTTAAATATCTTCATTGATAATTGAAATCGTCAAATATCCCTCCATTTATAATGTAAGTTCATTGGAGTATAATCTGCTCTGAATAGACCATAAGGATCATATCTTTCAAAACGGTTTGAGAGGGTAAAGCACCAGAGTGACAATGTTACACTTTATCGTAAAATCTAAAGTTTTGCTGTCTACCTATAGTATCAATATATATCATCTACTATATCACTTTCTCTTTTTTTCATATCTTTTATAGAATACAATTTAACATATCTTTTGAAAAGTGTAATATTCGTAATATAGACTCTTATGGTCTATACAGAGCAAAGAATTGAATAGATAATTATTATATTTATTACGTTAAGAGTCGTAAACACTGCTCTTACAAACACCCCTAAATTGGATTACAAGAGGGCTAAAATAGAGTTATTTCCCTTACCTTTTCCATTACCTTCGGAAGGTTGAGCTTCCTTTTCCAATTACACTTCGAAATGATATCTTTTTGACTTCAAAAATAGAAAAGTTTAGTAATCTATAGAAAATATTAAAATAATTGTAGAAACTAAAAAAATATGTAAACTACTATAAAAGATGTCTTCAGATTATTTACCAGAGATAGAAGAACCTCCCCCAGCTCCCGCAGTAGAAATCCCAAAGGAAAGCGTAGACGATCTTGTATCTGAAGCAGGAGCAGATGAAGGATCTATTACAATAGAAGTGAATGATGCTCCTGACCGTGAAATACCTGACGACATACCTGAAGAATCTCTTGAACCGATTGTTCAAGAAAAAAAGAAATTAGCACAATCAGATGTTTTTAATACACCTCAGGTATTACCTATTGCTCCACCAAAGAAAGCAAAGCGAAAAGCAACTCCCAAACAACTTGAAGCGTTAAGAAAAGCGAGAGAAAATAAAAAGAAAAATGCTCTTGCTCGTGCCGAAGCATTAAAGGAAGGTAAAGATGTTCCTGATAATCTTCTTACAAAGAAACAGGCGAATAAAAAAAATACAAAGAAAACAATTGAAGCAGAAGTAAAAGAACATCAGCAAGATTTCACAGATTCTCAGATAGCAAGAATTACATCTCAAGCAATTGAAGCATATGAAATAAAAAGAAAAGCAAGAAAAGAAGTAAAGTATAAAAAGAAGGCAGAAGAAGCTCAACAGGCTCAGATACAAGCAACTCTTCAAAAAGCAATGAGCGGAGGAGTACAACCTCGTCCTCAACCTCAAAAGACTTGGGCGGATGATGCTCTTGCTGGGATGTGGTCTTAACTAATAAAATTCCTGATTATCATACAATTTATATCCGCTATACGTAAAACCTTTTTTTGCTTCATCAACATTTAAGACAGCAATCGCAGGATATAAGAACAAATTTATTTTACCTTTTTTTTGTAACGCTATATATTCATTATCAATTGCTCTTTCCTTTTGACCATGAGGGATATTACTTAATATATCTTGAGCCACGGAAGCATTTGGAATATAATATCCGCAGGTCTGTCCGATCTTAAAGACATCTTTATCAATATGATTTATACCTTTTTGACAACAATATCTTATATTATCTTTTTCACCTTCTTCTTTGAATTTTTTCATATCTTTTAAAAAAGGAGAAGTTATATCACCACCTAGATAACAGAACTCTTTTACATCTTTTAATTCTTCAAGTCTTTCCCAATCATTTATAAGAGCATCATCTTCAAGTATGATTACCTCTTCTAAATTTTCATCAATAATTTTCTTTAATAGATTTTTATGGGATAATGAACAAGCAGTAATCTTTTTTCTTAAAGGCATTTTAGCGTTATGACGAAAGTATAAGGTGTCTGTCTGTTCTTCAGTCACGTCCTCCCACCACACTGCATCATACAACTGATATCTTNTATCTTTAGCATATTTGTCCTTTCTATCATCATAAGCATTTACTACAAATATATTCATTTGATATCTATAAAGAAAAAAAATAAGATAAATAGAAATAAAATGTTATCATACTATAAATGTCAATGACACCCCAAGTAATCCCGGTTCGTGATCCCGACGTTCAATACTTAAATAAGAATGGAATGCCTCCTGTCCATGCTCATCTTCCTCAAATAGATGGATTTGGTGGCGGAGCATGTGTCCTTATGATCAGTCCTGTGAAGACCGGAAAGTCGACAATTATAAATAATCTCTTACTTAATAAAGATTTTTATGATGCTCAAGAACGCTTTGATTCAACTCATATTATTTCAAATACAATCGCAAATGATGTAACTTCTAGATTCCTCAAAGAAGCCTTTGATACATATGATCAGTACAACGACTCAATCATAGATGGACTCGTCGAACGACAAAAAACATTTGAGAAAGAAGAACAACCGGAAATAGCGGTGGTCATTGATGATTGCTTAGGATCTATTAAAAGGGAGGGACGCGTGAACCATCTTGCNTCCCGTTTTCGTCACTTCAATATAAAACTTTTAATTATCTCTTCACAAAATTTTCGTGCTGTAAGTCCTATAATTCGTCAGAATGCTACGAACGTTATCATCGGTTCACCATTTCCAAATCGCAAAGAACTTCTTAAAGTAGCGTTCGAGTATGGGGATCTGTTCGGGGGTCCTGAAAAATGGATATCTTTATATAAATCAGCAACTACCGATAGGTATAATTTTATTCATATGGATCTACAAGAGAATCCTCCAAGAATGTATAAGAACTTTGATACATTAATCGCAGTGGGAGAATCTCCCATGGGAGAAGATTTAAAAAAAGTTGATTTAGAAGAAAATGTTGATGAAGTATAAATATGGACTTATATAATTTGAATTCAGCACGATCTCAAGGCACTTCCTTGACAAGGGATAACTCAGCATATAACGAGAATGTTAGAACTGCTCGTCAAGGTATAGATGACTTTTACAAGACTCGTGATTTAAATTTAAAAAATCAGAAAAGTAAAGATGCAGGAACACAATCTCAAGACAAATTAATTCATGAAGGACTTGATACAGTCGCATCAATAGGACTTGCTGGAAAACTTCCTCAGGTAAGTGAGACGGCAAAAGCAGTGAGAGATTTTAAAGCATCTGGCCAAGCATTAGGAGACGACGCATATTTCGCGGGAACAAGAAACTTTATTAAGTCACAAAGAAATTTAGCGAGATCACAAGAAGGAGGAACATATTTAAGTCAAGCACTTGATTACGTGACAGGTCATAATAGTGAATCAGACGCTCCTGCTACCGCTAAACAAGGCGGGGGTGCTCCCGGGAAAGAGAAGGTTATTCCAGACTCTGGTCCTCAGCCCGACGGGTCAATCGCAGGACCCGGTGGCACGACGCGACCACAGACTCAGGATGAAAAAGATAGAGCAGAAACCGAGAGGGTTCAGTCAGATCCAAATCGTCCTGGAGCACCAGCGGGTCCTAGTGATGACGTATCACCAGCATCGGCAGCAGATTCACAGAGGCAAACCGTATCTCAATTAGCAGAATCGGATGCTGCTGGAGCAACAGCACCTCAGTCAAGACTTTCCCGATTAGACCAACTTCAGGGACAGCAACGAGGAGGATTAACACCTATTAATGAAACGGATGAAACTCCTGGAGCAGTATTTCTAGATAGAGATAATTCTACAACTCCAGCGGCGGCGGAAGCAAATACTCCCGCAATACCAGATAAACCCCCTCCTGCTGCTACGGAAGATCTTGCTGCGAAAATAGGACCGAAGGCGTCTACTGCTACGGATGAACTCTCAGGAAAAGTACTCGGAGCTGTTGATAGGGCGAGTGGACTCGCTAAAACTGGTGGGAAAGTATTAGGTCTTGCGAGTGATGTTGAAGGAGTAGTAAATTCATACAGTCTTTTTAAGAATGGTCTTGCTAGAAATAAAGATGGTAAATTAGATGGATGGAAAGACGTATCACAAGTGGCGGGAGTTGTTGGAACTGGCTTAGATATTTTAGGCTCTTTTATTCCAGTCTTAGAACCGATAGGACAGGCTGTGAATGCTGTTGGTGCTGTTGCGGATACAGTTGATTCTGCTAAAGAAGATAATAAAACGGTTACTAATGATCAGACCGCTATAGATAATGCTCCAAAGAATCAGGCGACGGATTTAAAAAATATTGGTCCTGAAAAAACTGCTCAAGCAATTAACACGATGCAGACTGCTGGATTAATTGGATCTGCTGGACAGCATCAGGCTCAAATTACACAGTCTTCAGGAACGTTTTAAAATTATTTTTTTCTCATATAACTTTTTATATTGAAGTATTATAAACAAACATGCCGACACAATCATTTTTCGTTGCCGATGATAAAATCCCTATTTCTCAAAAGAAAGTTTCAATCCAAGCTGAAAATGGACTCAGTTATGAACTGGGTCAACAGGTTAATTTTGTAATCCCTGCTTCTACTGGATTCATGATGCCGAGTGAAACATATCTCAGAATGGATGTGCGAGTTCAGACTCCCGCTGGTGCTACTAAGAATCCTGCTCTTATGCTTGATCCTGATCTAGGTGCAAATGTATTAATCAGGGATATTCGAATTAGTTCGGGAGGAGCTCAAAACATTTTGCTTGAGGAATTACAGAACGTAAATGTTCTAAGTGCTTTAAAGTATGATTATGAGACAAATGACAATCTTAAGAAGAAACGTGCTATGACTGAAGGAACTGTTTTAGCTTCAAACGTCGCTGCTCCTAACAACGGAACTCTTGAAGGAGGATGCTACAATGTTGATTCTAATCCTTACTTCACGAAAGGGTCATCTACCGGGAATGCTTCTACGGTTGTTGATGGCGATTATCAGACGGTTAAAGCACTTCTCACACTCCCAACAGGAATTTTCCAAAATGATCGAATCTTTCCACTTACTATGACTGAGGGACTCCGCATTGAAATAATTCTCGAATCACAAAACAGAGTTTTCAGACAACTTACGAATACTCTTAGTACGAACCGCATTACACAGAATCCTTACTTCGGATCTCTTAACGGTTCTCAGACAGCACCAGACAAGTGGACACGCGCCACTAATGCTTCGTTCTTTCACTTATCCCGTATCAATGGTATGACATCCCTAGAAGCGTGTCCTTTCACGGTAGGCGATCAAATTTTCTTTATAAATCCTGAAGAAGATGCTGATCTAGCGAATCCATATGATTCTCGTCAAGTAGGAACTAACGCTTCATCAACCGCATCACTTACAGTCACGATTACTGATATTCAGTTTGATACATCTGGAGATAATAGTTCTACAACAACGGCACAAACGCCAGGTGGACTCGCTGAGCCTTGGTTAGGATCTGTAAAGATCTTTTTCGCAGACACAGTAAATAATTTTACTTCGGGATCCGATGTTACGGGAGGTGCTGCTGCTCTGAATATTAATGCGATAGATAGCGATTGGGCGGTCTGTAGTATGGGAGTAGAATCTCAGACGAATTATAATCCGACTTGCTCTGTTGATAACGTTGAATTAATTGTTCAGCAAGTTGAGATGCCTCCTACATATGTTTCTAAAATGAACTCTATGTTACAGGCGGGAGGTGCGATGAATTACGATTTCCTTTCATACACTAATTACAAATATTCTCAGCTCAGAGAAGATCGTGTTGTAAATATCCGTCTACCCATTGGTAATTCTCGGTGTAAGAGTATTCTTGCGATTCCAACGGACGCATCTGTATACACAGCAAAAGAAGTTATTTCTGCGTCCGGTCAATACAAGGTGAATGAACTGTCTGGGGATTGCGGCACTGCTGCATATGCTCAGAATTATTCTACTCGTCCTGGTCTTGTTGGTATTGCTGATAAAGTATCTCAGTATCAGTTTATTTACGATGGGAAGCTCAATCCTAACAGAAAGGTGCCTCTTAATCGCATCTCTGTAAATACTGGTGATGATTTCCTTCTCAATCAGCAGAATTTTGTAGAACAGGAAAAAGCACTTCATCAGGCGAATATCGATCCGCTATCATTTCAAAAATGTCAGGAAAACTTTTTCATCGGCAGAGCATTAAGTCTTTCTAACGGAGTCTATGATGCTAGAGGTAAAGACTTCAATTTACAAGTAGAATACCAGGAGTCTGTTGGTCCTACTAAACCTCACCTTTGGAATTGCTGGGTTGCACACCTCCGTCGCATTGTTGTTCGTGGTGATTCTATTGCCCTCGAAGTCTAAGTCTAAAAGATATCTTTTTACCTTTTTTTAAAAACTTTTTTTTTAACATAAAATATATTTAATTATAAAATATGTCTTCTCGTCAAAACCTTCAAATCACACCGAGTAATCACACTTCTACTGGAAAGATCTCTTACAGAGATGGTAATCCTCTTATACAATTCATCATAGGTGAACAAGACAGAATGCTAGATGGTGGATCTGTTCGTTTCTGCGGACAGTTTGCTGTTTATACGAACGAGGCTCAAGATGTCCCTGCTGCATCATCAACTCTTCGTATGTCCGAGCAGCTCGGATTATACAGTATCATTGATTCTCTTACGATAAAATCTCAGGCCACTCATCAGGTCATAGAAGAAATTAGAAATTTTCCCCGTTTCATGTCATCCTACCTTCCCGTCACTTCAAGTGAGAATGACCAATCTGGTCATCTTGCTCAGCAGGCACTAGTCAGTTCTAACTTTGCGAATCAAAAGGGAACAGTTGTAGCAAATCCGGCGAATGCGAGTAATGGTGGAACGGGTAATGCTTTCTGTATTAATCTTCCTTGCGGACTGTTCAACGGACGTAACCCGATCCCTCTAATGGCGAATGGAGCAGGAGGACTTGGGGGATTGTTAGTCGAAATTCAACTTTCACCTGATTCAAACGTTCTGTTTGATGCGGACGGTAAATCTACTTCGGGAGATGTACTTGATGCTTTCTATGAACTTAAAGGTGTATCGCTTGTTGCTGAAGCAATGACACCCGATCCTTCTGTAAGTGTTCCTCCTGCGAATACTTTTGAATACAACAGCATCTCTTCATACTTTACGACGTTTAACTCTACGAATGCGATTATTAATTTCAACCTGGGTCTATCAAGAGTCCTAGGTGTATTTGGTAATATGGTATCTGCTTCTAATATTAATAACAGAGGGGCAAATGGTCTTGCGAATGCATTTCCAGTTAATTCGGACACCAATCAGACTCCGGCTGAAATTCGGCAGTTATTTTTCACGCGTGGGGGAGAACGGTTCCCATTAGAATATAATATTGATACTATCCAGAGTGATACGACCGTTCCTGTTAATGTGTCTAATACTTTTGCTGATGCTCAGATTACTCAGAATTATATGAATGCTATTCAGCAGTTCTCAAAGATTCACAGGACTCAAGTCTCTCCGATTAACACTAAATATCGTTCTGGCGAAGCTGCTGTTGTTAATTATATTCCAGACGGAGGCAGTGCCGCAGGATTAGGAGTCGCATATGATGTAATATCTGGAAATGGTGTAGATTTTTCATCGGTTAATTTCGGTATCAATATGATTACTGATATGGTTACTGATTCTCCTCAGGCACTCTACTTGTTTGTTCATTCTAAGCAGACGATTGCTTTCTCAGNGAACGGTATTTCTGTCATCAGATAAATCTACAGTAAATTTTTTAAAATAAATTTTTTTATAAAAAAACATAAGACTTAATAAAATATGTCTTACGCTACTTCCTCCGATCAATCTGCTATGACTACTCAGGATTCCAATACCCCTGTTTCTACTTCAACTATTCCCGATCTAGTAAAGATCGGACAGATCCCTTCAAACACGGCGATTGATATAGAAACGGATATTCTTGATCCGGTTGTTCACAGTGATACCTTCTGTCGCTTTCAGTTACAGAATAAAGGTATCCTTCATTCTAATTCTAAAATTATTTTACGAATGAAAAAATCATCTGTCGACGGATACGTTCCGCTTGGAATTGGTATTCACTCTTTAATTGAGCGATGTGCTCTCCGCGTCGGCACTAAGACAATTTCTGAAATTGATGATTTCAATCACTACATCGGATACAAATCTATGTTCCTTTCTAATGAACATCAGAAACAGAGAGAAGCATTCGTATCTGGTCGTCGTGTTGCTCATAAACCTTATTTATACAATGGATCAAATGCATCCTACTCGGGAGCAAACGGTTGTATGACTCAGGCTGCTCCTAAGATCGGTCTTGACAACGGTGGAAGTCTTGAAAGGGATGTCGGAGGTGCTGGGGTATTATTTGCTCAGGACTATGTTATAACTGATGATGAAAACGGCGTTGAGTTTGCTATATCAATTCAGGATCTTTTCCCCTTCTTATATACAAATCAACTCCCTCTATTTATGATGAAAGAACCTGTTACAATTGAATTGTTTTTCTCTCCAGCGTCAGGAAAGCGACTTTGTCTTAGTGGGACAGATGCGGGTTCTACTGGTCATTCTTTCCCAATTGATACAACTGCCACCGAACTAATTGCGGATTATCAGTATTTCCCCCAGGAAATGATGGAAGAATATGCGAGACAAAATGCTGATATGACTTTTACTTACATGGATTATAGACTCGCAAAACGATCTATCAAGATAGATGCGGGTGCTGGGAACGCAAATGCTACAGATACGAATACTCAGATTATCAATGTGGGAGGGGCTGGTCGTCTTGTTACTAAAGTAATTAGTATGTTATCAGATGATACGGTGGATGATCTAAGTGTTCTAAATAATTATCATGCGAGGGCATGTATTCAAGGTTACGATCTAACTCCTGCTATTAATGGATGTCTTACTTCAAATGTCAAATACAATGATCACTTCTTATATCCTGTGGATGTTGATAACTCTGCTCAGCAGTTTTACAACGTTGTTCAGGCAGAAGGTATGGTTCCTTTTGTTACTCGTGAAGAGTATGCTAATCAGGGAACTGGAATGACTCTTGCTTCCTATGAAGGTGTTTCACAGAGTAATGATACTAGCGGACTTGTAGGTAAATTCTTTTATCAGGCGTATAAACTAAATAGAAATGAACGTATTAATCAGAGAGGCATTGAATTGTATCAGAGATACGACGGGCTTCTCAATCTTAAGGGAGACGCAAGTGCTTCTACTTGTACTCTGAGATCATATTTGGAACTTGTAAGAGTTGCTACTCTCAAGGATGGTGTAATGGAAACCTTCCTAGCTTAAATCACAGATAACTTTGTAAATGATAATTTTTTAACTTTTTATATTTTTATATGTTCTATAAATAAAATGGAATCTTCTTATGTAGATACGATATTGATTGAAGCAAACCGAAAGAGTTCGCCAGAGTATCTTGCGAGTTTTGCTGGTAATGCTTCAAATCCGAGTGCTTGGACGAACTCGGTTGGGTCAGGTATAAAGTTAGGAATAGGTGATAAGATATCTATTCATTCTGCTTACATCTCTGAAATTGGTAATGAATCTTCAACAATAGAAATCAAAGGGAAACAAGCAACGAACAATACTGGTGTGGGTCAAAGGTATAAATCTGAACACTGTGTTTTAAATAAGACTTTGAATGAGAGGAGTAATCTTGGAACTATCGTTACATCGTTAGTTGTCGATGATAAGTCTGGAAACTTTCATTGGAATACAATATCATCTTCACAAACAAATAAGATCAGAGATGATCAAATAAATTTAACTCATTCATATTACAAATGTAATCAAGGGGATAATTATATATCATTACCAAGATCTTGTACTTATGATGATGTTAATGGTTATCCCGATGCTCATAGACCATGGAGTATGTGGAACTCTTCACGCAACGGTTCTGTTGTGAATGTGAACCCGTATAGATATGGTGGGGATTATAGCACTACTCGTTACGGGGGCAATGCATCTGGATGGGGTTTTAATGATCAGAGTGACGCAGCATCTATCAATGGTGATCGTAATGAGATAATTAATGATGGAGATAGATACACTTTATTTGTGAGAAGCAATTTCACGAACTATACTCCACGAGGAGAACTTATGTGTGAGTCTTTAATGGGACATAGAGATCCTGCTCTGGCTGATTATAAGTGGTTTAAGAAAACTGTAAATTATAGTATTAAAAATGGTTTTAACAGTCCTGCGAATGTTGCTGATTCTTTTACAAATCAGATGAATAATGTAAATAAAATTGAGAAATATGCTTATGGGGATGAAAGTGCTTGTGGAACAACTAAATCTATTGGTCAAGATTCATCTAATCAATTACAATTAACTGCTGAGACTCCTACGAATCAATTGTTTCCTTGTTCTACAGCATACAACTCTTTCTGGTATGCTCATCATTGGTTCAAGGACACTTATTCAAGTGGATTCCTTCATAATCAGTCACTAACGTGGCATGCTCAGCAGAACATGTTTGAATTCACAAGTGCGGGAGATTATTTCACCACTGGGGTTATAGTTCCCGGGATGACTTTAGCATCGGTGAATGCGTGTGCGACAAATACTACTCCTTCTGGGATGGCTAATCTTGAAGGAGCAATTGTTACATCAGTTCGGGACTATACTGGCGGTGTCACATGGGTCACATTGGATCGGGAGACTTCAGCGAGCGAGCAGACGGCAACACTAGTGGAATTTCAATTTTCAAATGCTACTCAGATGAATTTATACGATTCTTGTTACAGCACTATAGGATATAAGAGACCTGAGATACAGCAAGAGGGAAGAAATATATCTCCTTTTTATAAAGACGGTAATAATGATTCTCAATATGAATGGACTACTGTTGATGGATCATTTGTAACTAATTTTGAGATGGATTATCCTAATAATGCGTCTGTGGGATCACAACCACGTTCTCTAATTTTCTCTGGTATACCTTGGACTGAGGATAATTTATTACGATTAAAAACTTTATTGGAAAGTGAAGAAAAATATCCTGAACTATTTGAATATTCAAATATGTCTGCATCTCAACAACGTTTAGCGGGAGTAGCAAACGAAGCTATAATGAGTCCGGATAAAGTAAGATATTTATGGATGAATGATGGATACTCAGCATCTACGGTAGATGAGGAGATTACTGTTACAGGTGTGGGTGTCTTGAAAGAGAAAGAATATCTGTTGGTGAGTCAGGCAGACTATAATTTAGTGGAAGTGGGATCTATTCTTTATGGAGAAAGTTGGAATGGCGGAAATGGTTTCAATGCTTCTAATACTTGGGTGACATCTAAGAAAACATCAGGGGCAGACTATCGTATATTTATATCTTCATTGATTCGTGTATTCCCTGCTTCTCCTGGTTCAGGAACAGTTCGTTTTAGTAACGCCTGTGTTGGGCACGACAAATATTATGAAGAAGGGAATAGTGCTGGGGCAATATTTTTTGATTATAATAAAGCACGAAAAGATATCAGGGAGGGCGAAGGTTTATCAGTATCACGATTCAACTCACTTACCTATGGATTTGCGATGAAATATCAAATACCTGACTCTTCTGGTAAACTAATTGATTATGTTGGTTTCTCAGTGGAAGAGCAGTTTCACGATAAAACAATTCCTTTTGAATGGTTTAATGACGACGAGGCAATTATAGAAAGAAGTATTGGTTTTGATAAACATTTCAATGCTTATGGAACATCTGCGATCCTTCTAACGAATGGTCTGTGTAGTTTATGGGGAAGTTTATACGATAATTCTCTGGTGGATTTTGCTGGTAATGGTAGTTGGAGAGCAAGTAAAGGGGATATGGCGATTCCTACAGTTGGTAAGGGGACTCCAAATGTTTTCCATTCTTGGCAACCGAATCCTGGTCAAGATGGATTATTTACAAAAACGAATACTTATGGTCCCGCTCCTCCTGGGAGTGGATATTGGGCTTCTTTGTTTAATGAAATTTATATGGGAGCAAATAAGCCTCAACTGGGTTTTGATAGTCTTTCATCTCGTTTTCAGTTTTTAGATCTTCATACTTCTGAATTGATAGGGACTGATTCTGACTTTGTAAATAACGGAAGTGATGTGGCGGACGGTATAACTCCCGTATATAAAGTAAATAAGAGGTTATCCCGTTTAAATTATTCTCCCAATTTTATACCTTACAATAATGTGTTTAAAATAGTATCATGGACAAGTGGATCTAAGGTGACGACTGCTGAGTTTGATAAAAACATGACACCATACAGTATAATGGATGCGATGGGCGGAATATTCTTTGAAGATTATGGAGTCGATGAAGCAAATTGGAAACAATCATTATGGGAACTTCTCGGTTTTACATACGATCAATTTCATCAGACGAGTACAAATCGCCTGGCACGTTTTAATAATACTAAGATCACAACTTCTACACCTACTACAAATGCTCTTATAAAAGCAAGTGATACTCAGTTATGGGTTAAAGAAGGTTTTAATGATATTCAAATATTTAATACTCCAAAGGCGTTATATCCTACATGGGTAATGCCTGTTGAACAGGGAATCCCAGGGTCACCCATTAACACTTCATTTCTTCCTGCGAATCAAACATTTGCGATGCCTGGAAACCAGAGATATCCTGTGATAGCTCAGTCTACATCTTCTACATCTATCATTGCTGACAATCTACCTAGAAAGATGTTGTCCCCCATATATTTGGTAAAATCTGATATAATTAGTTCTACGTATATGGGAGGTAGAGAAGGTAATAATGCTTTAGGAGTTGTCGGGGTCGTAAATAAATCTGCAGGATATGGAGATTTTTATACAGGAGCAGAGGACGGAACAATATTCACAAATACTATTCCCCGAACAATTCAGAACATAAAAACAACTATCGTAGATGCTGATGGGACTTCTTCAAGAGTAGATGATAGTTGTTGCATCATTTATAAAATTCAAAAACAAATTGCTGATAATTCTCAGGTTTTAACCAATATGTTGAATCCCCCTAAAACACCTCCTCAATAATATTTAAGAATATCTTACCATAATATTTCAGGGATATATTGTAATAATGATCATTCAGGGTAAAGATGGTAGTCTTAATGTATATTGGAATGATATCTTTTTGAGTAGTTTTCCACTTGGTAAATATAATATGAAAGATTATGAAAAGCAAGCGGAGCAGCTAATTTTGGATGCTATGAAAGAAGGTAGAAAGATGTCTTCTATGATTCCTATATGTATGGGATTTTGTGAAGGTTTTTATAAAAGAAGAAATGTATTGAAGAAGAAGACTGGTCAAGAGGATCATCAGTTTTTTTGCCTTGTGTATTAGTATTAATTCGTTTAAAAATCATAGATGCTGATGATCATTTATTAATTATGGGAAGAAAAAAAAAATCTAAAAGAGTTATAAATGGACACTCTTAAAACACCTCGTACCTTACCTGAGAACATAGAGGATTGGTCATATGAAATTGAAGAGTTACTAAGTGAATGGGCTGAGATCTCAATGTGCTATTCATATTTACATAATTATTCTACGAGAAAATATCGTAAGAAATATCATCATTTACAGATNCCNATAATAGTTTTATCAACTCTTACTGGGACAGCTAATTTTGCTGCGGACTCATATGTTCCTGAAGGATACAAGCAGGGGTTCTCAGCGGGAGTGGGAACTTTTAATATCTTAGCAGGTATCATGGGAACATTATTATCATTTTTACGATATTCAGAAATCTATGAGGGTCATAGAATATCTGCTCTGGCTTGGAGTAAACTTTCAAGACAGATTGAGATAGAATTAGCATTGCAAGATAAAAAAAGAAAACCTTGTAGGGATTTTTTAAAGGTATGTCGTGCTGAGTACGATAATCTTCTTGAAGCATCTCCTAATATAGATTTAGATATCATTAATATGTTTAATAAGAAGTTTGAGGGAAAGTATGTGAATGTTCGTCGCCCTCTTGTATGTAATGGATTAAAAGCGGTCGTTCCTTTTGGTGGAGAGGTCTGTTGTAAGTGTAAAGAGAATCCTTGTGTATGTGAGGTAATAATACCTGATAAAAGGGATGAGTCTATTGATATAGTTATTGAGGAGTCTCCTTCGCCCTCTTCCACTCGCAGTGTTTCCCCCCCTGCCCCTTAACCATCTTCTTATATCCATACCAGATGTATGTATAGTCTTGAGACTTTGTTTTGTATTGTTGTCCTAGTTGTTGTCTCATATCAATTTGGTCGTTTGCTTTACGAACATTATATTTAGTGATGAGTTCTTTATACATCTTCGGCGAGACATTGATCGCATAAATTTTACAGTGAGTCTCGTCGTCAAGTTTTTTGAGAAGAGGTATCATGAAGTTCTCATAGAAGTCGTGATCATCTTTCCATCCATCCATGTTCTCATAGATCTCCATGTTACTGTAGGGAGGGCTTGTCATGACCATGTCTGCCCCTATGCTCTTGTAATCAACATTGAGAGTATTTTCCCATATCATCTTGACATTGTTTAGATTGAGATCTTTTATCATATTATCATAACCTTCTTTGAGATTAGTGTTTGTATCTATCCCAGTATACTGAATGCCGAGGCTCGCAGCCGCAAGAAGCCTTCCACCCCATCCTGCTGTGGGATCAAGGATGTGCTTTGCTTTGAACCTCTTGTACAGATATTTTGCTGTGGGAGCTTTGAATGCTACGATCGCACCTTTGTTGATTCTGTGACACTCGTAGAGATCTATTGGAGAAGGTATTTCAACGTCCCTTCTGTTTCTTTGACAAGTTTCCTCCCAAATTTTTGTGGAGAGTATTGGATCTTCCAACATCTCTGGAAGTGTGTGATAACCTTTTGTTCCTCTTCTACAGTTGAGAAGATGTTTTATTTGGTAATGATAAATAATTTTGTTTCCACAATGTTTCCTTGGATTGTTATCTGCTTTGAAGTCGTTGAGATTCTGAAAATCTTTTTTAAGTTGATGTAGCGAGTAGGTCTTCCATTCAATAACGTCTTCAATAGTGTATGGGCAGCTCATTGTATTGTTTGTTTTGTAGTTAACATTTCTAAAAACGGGGTTTCAAATTTAGAAAACACCGCATTTTTGCGTAAGTAATTAGGAGCCTAGCGTTGTTCCAACGAACCTCACACGGGCAAGGGTATTGCGGAATTTTTGTTGATGCACAGCAAATGGATCGTCGTATCCACGGCTCCGGCGCCTCGTGCTGCTCACCCAACCATCAAGGATCTGAATCCAGTTGGCCTCGCACTGTTGTAGCGTTAGGGAGGGCTCGCCGATAA
>JGI24003J15210_10000151_pt1 | contig 28413 bp, 23 predicted proteins | sample LinPmetageLP28_FD_15210 | JGI IMG/M metagenome (IMG submission 15210)
GATCTAAGTATGCGTCAATGTTATCCACTAAAGCTGGATCTACTTTTAGAAAGTTTTTTGCTGACTCCACTATATTAGCATTCTTTTTACCTTTAGATCTTTTCTTTATTGATGCTTTATTAGATTCGGCTTCTTTTATTTTAGCAGCATAGTCCGCATCAGCCATTGTTTTTTCAACATAGTTAACCAACTTTTCTACTTGAATAGGATTGTTTAGGTTAGTATTAGCTACTTTGTTTATTATAATTTCAATCTTTCTTTCTTTGATAGTTGCGTCTTCTCTAATACCCTCCATTACTTCTTTAACCTTTACAGCTAAAGTTTTCTTTCTATTTTTTTGATCAGCCTTTGAATCAGTAGAAGCCTTAGATTCTATTCTTATTTGGTCTTGTAAACTTATTGCTTCACTTGGTGTAGGAGTTATCTCTGGTTTACCAGTTATCTCACCAAACGTACCCTCTATATATCTTTCAGTTTCTACTGTATTATCTTTTGGTATGTTGTCTGAAGATACTTCTTTACCATCTACTTTTTGTATAATATTTCTGCTTCCGTCTTCATTCTTAGTAACCTCAATAGTCTTAGAGCCTTCTCCTTCTTTTGGTTTTATTTCAAATGTTTCTGGTGTAATAATACTTTCTTTCTCTATAACCTCTTCAGATATTCCTAGTTCTTGTTTTTGTTGATTAGTTAGACCTTCTTTCATCTTAGGGTTCATAACCTCATCCATACCTAAAACTTCAGGCTCACCTACTATATCGTCATAAGCTCCTTCTACGTATTCAGAATTACTTAAGGTATTGTCTTTGGATATTGTTTCACTGCTTGCAATATCACCATCTACTTTTTGCACAACATTTCTACTACCATCTTTATTAGTTGTAACTTCTACGGTTCTAACTCCTTCTCCCTCTAATGATTCAATAGTAAACACTTCCTTACCTGTGGGTATTTGAGAATCTTTATATGTTGTTTTTTCTTCTACAGCTACTTCTTCTGATATAGCCTCAGCAACAGGAGTTTCTTGTAGTTCTTTAATTTTAGTATCTATATCCGCTATTCTATTCCTAGAGGATTGAGTATTATTATTTTCTAAATTTTTTCTTTCTTTTTCTAGCTCAACTAATTTCGTTCTTGTTTCTATATCTTTTATATCGCTTGGTATTTGCTTATCTAATGATAGTTCATTTTTCTTAGCTTCAATTAAAGCAGATGTTTCAGGATCGTTCTTTATATTTATTTTAGCTACTGTAGATTTTATATTTTCACTATCTAGGGAATTAACTAAGTCCACTACATCCTGTTTACTGGCGTTACCTCCGTTTATTGTGTACTTAGGTTGTTTCTTTATGGATTTTACCAATACGTCTGAAATATTTACCAAACCTTTTGCTTCAGCAATAGTTTCCATACCTATATCCGAAACATTTAATTCTTGATCACCAGCAATTCTACCTGCTGTTTCTCCAATACCACCTCCCGCCATTTCAAGTGGAGTCACTCTAGCAGCTATTTTAGGAGCGTCTAACCCTTTCTTAGCTAAATTAGTAGCTAATCCTCTAGACAACCCAGCAGTTGCGGATTCTACTGCTCCAATAGTAATTCCTCTACGAACAGCGTCTTGTCTCATTTTATTAAAAGTCTCTTCGTCTTCTAATATATCCCTAATATTTTCCTCGTTAAACTCTTTATCTCCAAGTTCTTCCTTTAAAAACTCAGTTAAAACTAAACCAGTCTCCATAGTTCCAGTTAAACCACCTATAAAACCAGATATTGCCCCAGTAGTAGCACCGCCTGCTGTAGTTAACACACCTAAAGGACCAAGACTAAATCCTGTTGAGCCAATAGCAGCCCCAGTACCAGCTCCTATTCCAGCCGACAAAGCCGCTGCACCAGCTACTTCGTCTGAACCTAAAGACCTACCCATTGTAGCAACAGACTGTAGAATAACCTGTGGAATAACAGCAGATCCAGTTTGAGATATACCTTTTAAAAACCCCCATACACCCCCACCAGCTTCTTCATTTATTTTGCTAAACTCTTGCATATCTCTACTAGGTGGTACTTTTGACATTTTATTTGCATCTTCTATAAACGCCTGTAAATCTTCACTTGATATGTCTTTACCTTGCTTATATACATCAAACGCTTCATCTACACTACCACCCGCATACCATCCCCCTACTACTGAGTTTTTTAATTCCTCTAAATAATTGTAATCGTCAGTTCTTGATGCTTGTTTTTCATCAGGTGTCATCTCCCTGAAGATGTTTGAATCTATTTGTTTTTCATCACTTTGTTCTCCTGAATATAAAGATGCCGAAGGCTGAGGCATTGGAGCTTCTTCTGAAGCCACAGTAGTAGTAACTTCCTCTGTAGTTGAAACCAAATCCCCTTGTTCTTGGGGTAAAAAAAAACCTAAATTTTTCTTCCATGTATCCACATCACTAGATGTTAGTTTTTTAGAAACTAAGTAAGAGTGTATGTTTCCTTGTACTTCTTCAGATTCAGTGAAGTTTTTTTTCCACGTATCAAAATCACTAGATGTTAACTTTTCTTCAGTAAGGTAACTCCATATGTTATTTAGTCTTTTGTCATCCATATTATCCAAATGGGTTTTCTTCTTGATTATTTCCAGCTACTTGATTACTAGGTGGAGCACCTGCTGGAGCTGAAGCTGGAGCTGTAGGAGTTGAACCACGCTTGACTAGTTTAGACTTGTCTATGGATGTTGTTCTTTCAGTTACCATTTCACTTAACAATGCATCTAGTTTTTCTTTATTAGAGTTAATAACTTCATCTGAAACACCAAAAAAACCTCCTTGATCATATTTTAATACATACTCTGTTTGGTCTCCATCTGGATTTGTATAAGTTATTTTTAAATCTTTACCACTAGGACTATATCTAACTTTCCCAGGTATGTTTTCTTTTTCACCTAATTTTAAAGCAGACCTTATGTATTCACTTGTTTTTTGTTGAGCATTACCACTGCTATCTGTCCCTGATATTTGTTTTATTTTACTAAAAAAGTTAGGCGGATCCTCAAAACTACCAGGTTTTTCTTCAATAGAAACCACATCTTCAGTCAGGTCATATCCCTCTATTTTTATATCTTTATTTTTATGCTGTTTACCCCATACTGATATAGGGTCTTTAACTCTTACTTTAGTGTATTTTGAAAATGATTCAGCGGCTTCTGGAGAACCTATTTTTTGAGACTCTAATCTTTCCCCTTTGTTGTTAAATATTTCAATTGTATTATCTGATTTATTAATTTTTCCATAGTATTTATCGGAATCTAAACCAGAAAAATCACCAGTAGATATACCCCAAGAAGATTCATATAAAGACTTCCCTTGTTCAGCTGCGGTTTTTCTTTTTTCCTCTTTAGTTTGTTCAGTAGAAGATACTTTAACTTCTCTTTCAGTTCTACCCACTCTAGCCTCTATGCTTTCGTTAATAATTTCTTCAGCTTTTGTTTTTAATTCAGGTGTTATTTTTGGTTCATACTGACCGTTTGATTGCAGCACCATTTCAATACCATTTTCTGGAACCTCATCTCCTTCCTTGTAAGGTACATAATCTCCGTAGTCGGCAAGTATACTAGCTGTTTGATTGTCTGTAGCTACAGCAGATTTTACAAGAGTCTGTTTAAAGTTTTCATACTCAGGATTATCCCTAGCATCTCTTATGTTTTTTATATCGTATATACCTAGAGACTTTATAGATTTAAGTAACTCCCCATTTAAGTCATACTTAGTGTATCTCATGTTACCCATATCTCTTATAACACTTAAAGACATTGGTTGTTTTACAGGATTACCCTCTTCATCTACGGTGTTTACGTATAGGTTGGTAATACCGTCTGGATTAGTAGACCATTGGAATTTTTTATTTCCTAATTCAGATAAGTCTTTGTATTGTTCTAATTGAAAGTTAGATAGATTACTTAAACCACCCTCTTGAATACCTTTCTCTATGTCTGCAACATTTGTATTGTAGGTAGATAATACATTCTTAAACTCTTGGTTTTGAGTTTGCATTGACATAGCCGCTCTATTAAAAGCATCTGGACTAATCTCTCTTCTTTTTAATTTCTCATGCAGTGCAGCTAGTGTAGTTCTGCCGTCAGATATCATATTATATGCTAAGTCATTTACCTGCGGTGACTGACCCGCCTCATACTCGCCTATCTTAGCAGATGTCTCAGCAGCTATCTTATCATACTTCTCCCTAAAAGCAGCTTGATCTTTTTTAACATCACCTAATTGATTGACTATATCACCAGCAACTGAGTTCCAGTCTATCGGTGTTTCTCTTCTTACATAACCTGCGTATTCTGCCATAATATTATTGGTTTATTCCTCCCACTCCTAAACTCATTGTTTGAGGGGCCATGCTAGTATTGTAAATAGGATTTTGATATCCTTGTAATTGAAGATTAGGCTGTTGAAATTGTAGACCCGCATAAGGATTAGCAGTAGTTGAAGATAATTGAAAATTTGGTGTTCTAAAATAATTTACTCCAGCCTTAGTTAAGGCATTTGATCCAGCTACACCAGGAGACAAACTTGTATCTATACCTAGAGACATTCCTTGTGCTTCTGCAGCACTAGGTGTAGTCATATTGGTAGGTTGAGTACCATATGGATTTTGAGCAGCGGATGATTGCACAGCCATACCACCTAACCCTGACGCTATTCCCGCTATTCCCGCTTGTTGCTGTCTAGCAGAATCAGCTGCTGCTTGTCCAGCACCTTGTAATCTCATCATTTCTATATTAGCTATATCTCTTTCGATTCCTATTTTTTGTTGTTGTATTGCCTGCTCTTCTCTCAACACCGCTTCATCACGTCTAGCTTGCATTTGGTCTAACTCAGCGGCTACCTCAGCTGATTGTGCGTCAGCAGCAGTAACTACCCTAGGCACACCACCTAACACAGCCTCGGCTCCAGCCTCTTGCATAGACTCTATACCAGCAGTAGTAGCTCTAGCAATACCTCTTTCCCTTAATTCAGCTCCCATTGTAGGAACCCTTAATGCCTCTAACTCATTCTGAAAATCTATATTTCTTAATTTATTCTCGAAACCAGAAATAGCTTTTCTTTGAGCCTCTTCAGCTTTTCTTTTGTCAATACCACTCTTTATCGCTTGTCCTGCGGAGAACGCAGTCTGAAGACCCATTATAACAAGAGCGGGAGCAATAGCTTGATATTGGGTGTTATCTTGAGTAAATAATAAGTCGGATAGGATGTTGAATATTTCTATGATGTAATCCATTTCTTTAGTTTGTTACAAAGATACTAATTTAAGGAAAACTTTTAAATATCTCACTGCTTACTGAAAATAATTCTACCTCATCAGTGCCGCTATATGTTAATTTTAAATCCATATAATACCCTCGTGATCCATATGATTCAGCCTGTGCATCCTTTAAGTATAGTATAAAGTTACCAGCGACAGGCGTTATTGCTGTAGTAGCTACAGTTATAGTAGTGCTTGTCAAACCAGTTATAGTTCCTATTAGTTCAATACCTGAATTATCTCTATATAGTAAGTCTCCCACAGAAACTATACTGCCTATGTCAAAATTAAATGTAAGTGTAATACTACCTGGAGATGTTCCAGCAACTGTAGTTACCTCACCTACTCCTTGCGCTGACATCAAACTTAAGTCTGTATTCCCAGCCACTCTTTTTATGTATGCGTAGTAGTCACCCTCTTTTAAGGAGTATGCCGCAGCATCTATTATACCTGTTGTAAGGTTGGTTGTTATGTTACTAAGCCATGCTCTGTTACTATTTAGTTCAATAGTTTTAAACATCTTAGCCTCAGTAGGTGAATCATTTAATACGGTAGTTATATTAGCCTCATACTGTACCCCGTAATAATTACCTCTGGTGTTGTTACTATAGTGTCTATATAATTTACCCTCCTTAAATGTAAAGAAAGAGTTATTCATATACACCATAGCATCTGGGAAGTAAGAATGAAACGATGTCCATCCGTCTCCTGTGGGTGAGTATGATATTGTATATTCTGCCATATCTTATATATTAAGGACACACTGTTTTCTCAACTACCTGCCCTACACCATCTATTCTTATGATGTTGTTCTTACCACCTGTCAACTCATCGGTGATGTAATACTTGTACCCACCATTATAAGCAACCTGCCTTCCATTTACAAATGTATAAATAAAATCGTTTAGTGCTGGATACGTCCCCTTACCACTGTGATACATTTGAGCGTATGATGGTGTTACACCACAAGCTAAAGTACTTGTTACCTGTGGATTTGAGATATCCATATTATATCTTATGAGAGTGATCACTGGATTTATAATTAAATTTATAGTGGTATTTACACTAGTTCCAAAGCAATTAGTAGCCGTTACTACTACTGAATATGTTCCAGGAGTGCTTGAGTTACCAGAGAAAGAACCAGTGTTTTCATTAAAAAATATACCAAGTGGCAGTATCTCATCACTACAAACACCTTTAGATGTTATTGTCCCATTACCACTCACTAACACTGGGGTAGATGAAGAACAAATTTCTAAAGAACTACCAGACATGACCGTAACACTTTTAGTTATTCCTGTTGTGCAGTCTACCACAGTAAATGTAGAGCCAGAATCCCCTGATGTTAATGAGTAATTATTACACGCTGAAACAAGAGAGTAATACTCTGGGTTATTAGTAGTTATTAAATCAAACCCTATTCTTTGGTTTGGCTCAAAAGTAAAACTCGTGCTACTTATAACTGGCACTGCTGTTTCAGAGCAAGGGCTACAGTCTCCAGTATCAACTACTAAACCAGTGGCTGTAATAAGCGCATAGTTATTTGTAGATATTTTAAAATACTGATCATTACCATCAAATGCAATTGTTCCAGAAGTATTAGTATATATATTATCCCCAACCTCTGGCAATGCGTTAATCCCAGTGTGATAAGCAGTATCTGTTGCGGTATCTGAACAAACACTAGCTAAAGTTGTTCCTGTGTTTTCAATAAGAAAAGACGTTAATGTAGTAGCGTTTGGGGTAATCTCCCAGCCGTCATCACTAGCACCTGTTAAAACTTGTAAGTCGTATATACTATTAGAAGAACCTCTAGTACCTTTAAGAAAACTAATAGTACCCGCACCCGTTACCGAGCCACTATTAAATAATTCTACATCGTTTAGTTTTAGTATAAATGTTTTGCTAGTAGTATTAGCATCGTAACCAATTGTTGCACGACCTATTCTATTTGAAAAGTTTATTTTAACGTTTATTGTAGCACCATTAGATGATCCAGATGGAACTATAGCTGTATTTCCATTAGCGGTTAATTGACTCTGGTAGTCATAGAATAAATATAGGTAAGACTTAGATGCTCTGGTATACGTAAACTGCGATGTGTAAACATCACCAGCTAATGTTGCTGTAGGAACAGTAGCCTTAGTTAGTCCACTCTGAAAATCCGCTGAATCATTAGGATCATATACAGTATCCGTTATTAAATACCCCATTGTATTACCTAGTTCTGGTATAAATGGTTGAACAGTAGCACTACCTATTCTGTTAGCTTTCAAGTCAACAGTATCCCCATCAACAGGTATAGATTCTAACCCTTCATAATCAGAAAAAACTACAAACTCAGACGGTTGACCAGAGGTTATAATTGTGTCTGTAAATTCTATATCCGAACCTGTTGTATTACTTGTAAAGTCATATTTTTGTGTAGCTATTTTACCTGCATCGTAATTGCTTGCATTTACTGCAAATACTCTATTTACCAGTGTGCTCTTTGATTGAAATAAGGTAAACACTTGTGCTGTGTCTGACGTTACAGTAACCTGAACAGTTCTATTTGCTCCTGTAGAGTTTAATAAAAAAGTAATCTTTACATCTTCATCACCCGACCCTTGGTATGTGCCTGTACCCAAAACAACATCGTTTATTTTAACAATACTAACACCATCACCTAAATCTTGCAGGGTAACAGTCCACGTAGAGTTAGACCTTACATTAAGATTGTTTGAAGATTCTGTAGATGGAAAGTTTATTTGAGCCATTATTATGTTCTTGTGTATGTTATGTTTGTTATTGTAGGGAAAGCAATGTCTCTAGATGATAATACATACCTACCTTTAAATGGATCAATACCACCTAGTTTTCTTTTACCTGGGTAGTCTCTAAATAAGTCCTTAAACCAATCAGCCATACCAAATGATGATATTTCAAATATACCATTACCAGATAATCTACAAACCGCCCCTCTAAACTCGTCAGTAAAGTACATATTATTACCCCACTGAGCAAAACTTTCTGGGTTTTTACTAATCCCGTACTGTCCAGAGAATGATATCTGAGTACCTAGCACTTCTGGTATACTAGCTATAGACCCACCACCAACAGCGTCTGATAGTAGATTTTTACCGTATAATATCTTAGATACCTTATCTTCCTGGAATACTACTAGGTCTGTATCTCTTGACTTTATTTTTTGTATAGAACCAAAAGACTTGTCTAGATATTTAAAGTTAGATAGAGATAAATTAAACTCATTTAAGTTGTTTATACCACTGGTCTCTCTGTATACACCACTATAAGTTAACGCCTCCTCTACTCTTTCCTCAGCGTAGTCTTCATAGGTGGAGTTAGCCCTAGGGCTATATTTTAAATGCCTACCATTCCAGTCGTCCCTTATTACCATTGACTCAACACCATTACCAAAACTATAAGCATTAAAGTTTGAGTTAAAGTCATAGTAATTTAATCTAACTATTGCTGGTGCATTTAATGTTTGATCTGCTGCTCCAGTACCTCCACTTCCTCCGTGTAGTTTGAAATTACCAGAAGTGTTTATGTCGTATGTTCTTCTTGTTTCGTAAAACACATCCTCTAAATTTTCCTTACCCTCTGTTTCAAACACATTTAACCCAGTCTGCATTATCACCTCCATTTCAGCATGCATATAATTAAGTTTGCTTACATCGTCTGTTACACTGGTTGTCATTATAAACATATACACTGGTCTCCCAGCAAGGATAGTAGATCTATTTGCGTTATTGTAAGCATCATTGTTTTGTGATATATAATTTACTTTTACATCATCCCCTCCACCTCCAGCTCGATTTCTTCTATTGTAACCTCTTCTGAAGTACACATTACTAGTACCGCTATCCTCAGATTCACTATTAAATTGCTTAAATGTTCTATGTGCTCCACTTTCCCAAAACCACTCCTGTATATTAACATATCTTCTTGGAGATACCCATTCTTGCCATCCTTGCCAAGAACCTTCTCCAAATTTTTCTTCTTCTTTTAACCTAATTCTAATTCTTGATCCAGATTCAATAGGTCTATCTACTGTGCTAATTCCGCCTGGTTGAGGATAAGTAATTTGAGTACTATTTATTGTGGGGCTCCAAGAATCACCTGGAAGAATAGCGTTTGATCCACTCAAAGATACTGTTGAAGATTCTGTTGAAGTGGATACTACTCCTATTCCTGAGAAAGTTAGACCCTCAGATGGTAAAATATTTATAATCCAATAATCCCCTTTGGTATAACCACTAGAATGTAAAAACTGAAATTTACAAGCGAATGCTGTTCCTAAAGACCCACCAGCCATAGATCGTACAGAAACCTCCCTGTTTGCTGGAATTTGAATAGATTGAGAGTTAAGTCCATGTCTCTCATAGGTTGATCCGTTAAAGTAGTATATGCTAAAATGATCAGTGCTGTCCATATATATTCTGAACCTTTGGTATTCTTGAGTCTCTAGCGAGTTTACCATTTTATAGTTAGAAAAACCACTTCCAGCTAAGTTTAATATAGTTAGCCTAGCGTGATCATCTGTTCTACTTCCGTAATAAACAGGCTCGTCTATATTTCCTACAAAAACTCCAGCGTTACTGTATGATCCAGGTATTTCTACGCTATAAGCAAAACCTACAGTTTCAAAATTAAACTCTTCAATATCAGATCCGTCAAATAGGATTGCGTTATCATTTTTAATTTTAAAATACAAACCTCCTAACTCGTTGTTACCTAAAAAATCTTTATTTTGAACACCTATTTCAATAACCTTATATTTTTCTAATGTCTCTATTGCAACATCATTATTGGTTTTAGCTACAATGTAATCACCCTCTTTTATTTTATCTACATCACTTTGACTTATCCTAAACCACCTGTATACTCCATCAACATAGTAGTATAACGGAAATATATTATAGTATAATCCTGTGTTCTGTTTAATAAATAGTCTATACTTGCTTGCAAAAGAAGGTGCTGTGTGGTCAATTTTTACTACTAAATCATTAGCATTCTTAGATGATGATATAGGTATGTGTGTAGTGCCGTCAGAGCTATTTAATTCTTGATTAGTAAACACAGTAGTCATTCTACCATAATCATCTAAATAAGATATACCAACCTCATAATCTCTATTACTCTTAAATGTGAGTTCAGGAAAAACAGAAGATAATGGTTGATCATAATCCAACCCAAGTTTTATTTGCCTGTTTATATTGAAAAATTGTGTGTAGTTACCGTATATTAATCTACTACCTATAATATCTTGCGCTTTAGCTTTTAATGGTACGTTATCAAATAGTCTTGTTACCTCATCTGGCGGCAGAACAGAAAATATTTTATTATTGGTAAATGTTACTTCTTTACTTTGATTATCTCCCCACCCTTGATTTACCTTATTAAATCTTTCAATTATAAACACTGTATTATCTAACGTATCTCTAAACAATAACTGAACCTCTTCTACTTGACTCAAGCCCGTGTTAAACGTAATATTTACCTGGTTAAATTTATTAACCATTGATGTGAACTCCGCATCGGCATAGTTGTACTCAAAGTTTTCAGGAAAAAAAGCAGTAGCTGAAAAAGGAGACATTGCGCTATATTCGTCATTCTCATACTTATACCTATATGAAAACTGAAGAAACTTGTCCTCAATATTATTAGGTGAACTACCATTATCAAGCTCTACATCTGATAAGGCTATGAGCGGAGCGTTAAGTGGTGGCTTAACAATAACTGATATGTCATCCTCTGTAAAAGCATCTGTTTGATACTGTTTTGTTGTGTTTATTTTTCTAGGTGGGTTTTTATCATCAGTCCAGAATAATAAATTATCTACTATATTAATACCTGTTATAAAAAACTTGGGATCAAAATTTAATACCCTACCCTTAGTGTCTTTTAATAATGTTCTAATAGCTGTACCATCTCCAGCATATCTAAGTACATAATCAAAAAGAGTTCCAGATACTAAAAAATATATATGATCATTCGCTTGATCAGCAATGGTTCCTACTATAAATAGGTTGGTCTCACCCGCTGGATAATTATAGTTAGTCCCTACTAGTGTATTTCCTAGTACATTCTCAACAGCTCCAATACCAGCGCCTTCAGAGGAGTTAACCTCTATATTAAGCGCATCCCTATACTGACCCTTAGGTATAAGACGCTCATCGAGGTCTTTATTCATTTTACCCTGAGTGAAACTATTGCTTATTTTCATTTAATCCATTTATCACGCCCTCTTAATGGCATAAGAAGTCTACCTGCGTGTATATTACTTAATCTAATCTTAGTGTTTCTTAACTTAGCCATCTTATCTTTATTGGCTCTTCGTATCACATACTCTTGAGCACTTATTCTATTCTCTAATATAGACGCTTTTATGTAAGCATACAAGTAACCCTCGGCTAATTTATTAATACTAACAGACTCATCATCTCCATTTTCCATCCCATCTGACACATATTCTATTACTATACACTCATCCTTTACACCTGAGCTAAAGTTAATTACTCCAGACTTTTTATCTATTCTAAAGTTGTCATTGATATTAGCCTTAGATGTTTCTAATCCGTAAAAAGCACCGCCTACCCCATATCTAAAAAACCATTCGCCATCAACATTCCATCCCCATTGACCGTATCTTGCTCCTTCACCTAAAAATTGAGACTGGGGTAGACCATTCAATCTATTTCTATCTAACTGAGAATTCTCAGCCTCTAATACTTCCCCGTCTTGATCAAATAAGAAATCACAATTATTGTCTCTTAAGTATTCAGACGCATAGTTAATACTTTGGTTTTCGTGTAGTGGGAATAATATACCATCTTTTTCAACAGATATCCTAACATAGTTAACATAGTCTGGTGGTAGTATCATTTTTAAGTTATCGCACTCAGCCATGCAAAACTCTAATACCTTTATGTTTCTAAGAGCATCATAGGTTATTTCTTGAATACCTCTCTTAGCGTGAAACAATACAGTGTATCTATTTACCTTACCTATAGTACTATCATCATCAGCATACATCAACATAAAATTGTTAACAATATCCTTTAATGGTACATACTGATAGCTTCCCCAGTTTGCGTCTGTTGGAACATTTCCACTATTATTGTAATATTGATAGTTAGTTAGATAAGCCATTATGATTCACTTTGATTATTAATTGCCTCTGCACCTGAAGCAAACTGAACTACTTCTGGTTCTCTTATATTAACACCAGCATACTGTAATATTTTTAACGTCATCTCTACTTGATCAGAAAACGGCAACTCAAAGTCTTGATAGTCAGTAGCAGATTGATTAAATATAGGAGATCCTGACACTACATTGTATGTCCACTTTGGATCCTTTGGGTATCTTACATATGTTAAGTCACAACCTAGTGTGCATGTAGCTGCCTGTGCTGGGTATAGTGTTATTTGGTTTCCTAAATTTCCATACGTTCCAGTCCCTGGTCCTTCAGTCACTCCTAGTCCTTGCTGAGAAAAAACATAGGCTGGGTATTGCTTAGATGGTGAGGTAAGGTTAGATGATAGTAATCTATTTATTTGACCCTCACTTATTCTTTCTGCTTCATTACTTGTTACAACAGCTCCACACGTTTGTTTAAAATTCACATAAGTAATCGTATACCAGTCTGCTGGTAACTCAAATGTTTGTTCACTACCTGTAGATAGTGTTAGTGCCTTGAACTGCGTAAACGTATCTATAACCTCTACCAACTGCCTAGGTAGGTCAGCATACCCCGTATTAGTTAGTCTTTTATTTTGCTTGTTTAATAAGTTATTATAATTGTAGAAGTACTCCTCAAATATTTCTAACTGTGCTTGTTTAGCAAATAGGTTAAACTCTTCTGGAGTAAGATAACCATTGTTATCCTTATTAAGGACAGCCATGACAGTATTTCTTACCGTATTAATCATCTAAAAATGTTTGATACAAAGATAATGAAAAAAAAGAGAGACACGCTATTTTAAGCGTGATCAACACTAGTTATGTTTACAGGAGAATCTACATTCCTAACTGTACCACTCTGACCTAGTATAGATGAAGCGGCAACTACCGCCATCATTATAGCTGTAGCAACTGAGTCTTGAGCAGTATCCGCTACGTGAGTCACATTAAGTTGATCATCACTTCCTTGAGCACCTATAGCTGCTGTTATTATATGTGTAGATGTAGAAGAATGTCTAACAGCGGTTATTATTTGATTTGTTTGTACTATTACGTTATAGTTTCCAGCACCATCAGTAATTGGTATAGAGATAAAATTATTCATAATACAAAGATAGAAAAAAAAGAGAGGGCCTCAACCCTCTCCCCTCTTCACTATGAAAGAAACAAACAACTATATGAAAGCACAAATATAGTAAATTAATTTACTTTTTTCTCTAACATCTTCATAATTTCTACACCCTCATCAGACTGCAAGAATGCTGATACAGCAGAAGCTGGAGTCTCATCAAATGGTACGGTAATCATTTTCTTCTTGTTATTCTTCAAGTTAAAGAACACATCTCTGTCTCCATTTCTTAGTGTAAGAATCTTGGAATCTAATGCCTTCTTTGCTAAACCTTGTAGCCTAACCATAGGATCGTCAACCATTTCTAAAAACTCTACGGGGTTTTGTCTAGCGTATAATCTAACATCTCTTCTTAATTCAGAGCTTGTTAACTTATCTACAGTAGAACCCATTAGTAGTCTAGCTATGTTTTCAATCATATCTATTTCTAATTCTTTAGCAGCTATTTCTGCATCTAGTTGACTATCTAAACTAGCAACCTCTTTACTAGCATCTTTCTCTGTGTTTACCTCTTCGTATATTTTATTTATACCAGGGTGTAAGTTTAGAAATTTTTGTAGTACTGGATTATTTTTTGGAACACTTAAGAAACCATCCTCAAACACTATTGGTTCTAAAATAGCATTGTCATCTTGCTCATCCTCAAAAGGACTCTTCTGGTTTCTTGCATAACGAAGTGGTCTATTAACTCCCATATCTTCGTCAAAATATAATAATGGTGCTCTTTTTGTGTTTCTTGAGTTTAACATATAACTCAAAGGGGTTGTTTGAGATTTCAATACATATACCCTATCTTTTAATTCTGTTTTCATTTTATTCGATTTAATTTAATTGTAAAAAAAAAAGAGGAGGGAATTAACCCTCCCCTAGTAATTGTTATTCTTAATCCTTAAAGATAAAGAAGTTATTAGCACCTAAAGTACAAAGAGCTCTTTCTGATAAGAAATTAACTTCCATTGCATCTAAGTCACTTGTTGCAGCTCCGCCAGCGGAACCAGTCATCCAAGTCTTATATCTTCTATCTTCAGTTTCTGACGCTCTATATCTTACGTGTAAGAATGGTCTCTTAGCATTTCTACCCATTACTTGATCGTAAACATTAGTTGAACCTGCTGGTACTAATACACCATTTACAGCTCCACCAACTATACCACCTCTTAATGTAGCATCGTTAAGATATTTCCAGTCAGTCTTATAGAACTCATATCCTCTTTTGAATCCTGAGAATCCAAGGTTAAGTGCCATTTCTTCGTCATTGTCAAACAATCCGTAAGAAGTACCACCAGCTCCGTAAGAATTTTGAGCAGCTAACATATCGTCGATATCAAAACCGAACTCTCTGTTAACGAACATTACATTCTCTTGGATAGCACCTTGCTTATCTAATCTCTGGATAATAGCATCAAAGTCAGCTAAAGCAGCTGGGTTTCCACCAGACCAAACGTTACCGTTGTTCTCAATTTCGTGGAATAAACCTTTTGTACCTTGATTACCTAATTGTCCACCAGCAGCTAAAGCAGCAACACCTGAACCAGCAGCAGCTGGAACACCTTCAATCATTGCCATTTCAAGATAATCATCAAAACGTAATCTTGTTTCGTGCTCTGATTTAATGTACCATAAGTATCCTGACGCTCCGTTTTCTGACGTTACCTCTACCCATCCGATTTGAGCCATATCTGAACCAGATACAACATACTTATCTTTTATGATAATTGGCTTATTGTCTTTGATTACTGGATCAGCCTCTAAAGAACCACTCATTCCGTTAGCTCCTTTATTGAACTCTGAACCATATACATAAACAATAATGTTTGCAGAAGCATTCATACCTACAGCTTGACCAGCTGCCTCGTAGTAAGCTACGTCTACTGAGTTAGTAGCAACAGCTGTAACGATAGCTTTATTGCTAGCAGTAGAAGCAGCAGTACCATCAGACACAAAAATAGTTTGACCTACTCTTAAATTATGTCCAGTGATAGCTAAAGTAGCCGCATCTTGAGCATCAGCAGTAGCTGTAGTTACTCCCTCGAACTTTGTATGTAATCTACCTTGCTCTTCCCATTTGATAAGGTCAGAGTTAGTAGGCATTTCTGCACCAACCATTCTCAAGAAAGCACTGATAGATCTGTTTCCATATCTTTCAAACTCTTTCTCGTAAGTGTCTGGTAAGTATTGATTTAAAAAATCAAAATTTGTAATATAATTTGAAGGCAATGCTGCCTTACTTGACGACGGTGTTAACGCTGGTTGTCCAGCGGCACCTGTTATTGAACCTGCCATTTTGTTAAGTTTTAGTTTTTAGTTTTTATTTTTTTTACTTCTTATTTTTAGTCCAGAACCATGATCATTACCTAACGCTGTAACACTGAAACCGCCCTTATTAATACTTTCAGGAGCTTTTCTAACGGGCATATCCACGTTTTTAGACTCCTTAGTTATATCACTAACAGCGTCTGCTTTGCCTTGCTCATAAAAGAACTTAGCAAAAGATTCAGAGTTCATAGCGACAGCTAATGACTTGTGATACGCAGCAGCATCTTTAATAAAACCATCCTCATTAATGTGTGCATTAATAAAATTAGTTATATCAGACTGGGTACTTTTCATTTTATCCAAATTACCTGGATTAAAAACCATATCCTTTTCTCCTACTTTGAAATCAAAACCTTTGAAATCGTTAGAAAATAATTCGTTAGTTTTCTTTGTAAAGTATTCCTGTCTCTTTACATTCTGCTCTTGCATACTGTTTGATTCTTGAACATACTTCTTGTAAGCCTCGTAGTCACTTTGCTCGTCCTTAGAAACGAATGAACTACTTGACTCAAGTGGCACACTATATTGTTCCTTTTGATTGTTTAAATACTTCTTAGCTTTTACAAGTTCTTCTTTCTTAGCTATATTAATCTGCCTCTTTTCCTTATCATCCGCTAAGTCTTCATCATATCCGAATCTATTATCTAGTTCGAACTGAATATCCTCTGCGTCTAAGTGTGGTTTAGATTGAGACCAATATTCCGCCAAGAGTTGATCGTTACCCATACTATCATAATCCTTATTAAGGTTTACGAAGTCTTGGAATCCACGACCAGTTTCTTTTTTGAATTTAAGATAAGCTGAAACATCCTCTGGAAGTTCCTCATTGCTTTCTTTTTGTTCAAACAAATCATCTAAAGAGTTTATCTCTTTATTGTATCTATTTTTAATAAATGAAAGAACGTCTTTATCTCCAATTTGATAATCTTCCTTGACTACCTCTTCTTCAATTTTTTCTTCTGACTTAACCTCTTCCTGAGGTTCTTCAGTTTTAATTTCTTCTTCAGCAACTACAGTGGTTTCCTCTTTAGGAGCACTGTCTTCAAATTGCTCTTCATGTTTTTGTAGTAACTCTTGTTCTATTTCAGCCTTAGACTTTTCTGGAACATTAGATACTTCCTTTACTTTTAACTCTGACATTTTATTTGATTTTATTTATTAAGTACAAAATTAAGGATTTTTTTTAAATATAATTACCTCGGTTCAAACTCTGCTAAATCAAAACCATCTAAGGAATCTTCATTAGACTCGAAATTGATTGGAGGTAAATTATCCTTTCTTTGTTGTATTAGTTTAGATTGTTGAGTATTCTGAATAGACACCCTATTGTCTTTAGCAGCCTCTTTCATCTCTTCTCTCTGTACGACAGCCTGAGACTCTAATCCTTTAAGTTGCATTTGCATTTGAAACTCTACCTGCATTAACTCTTTCTTAAGCGCTGCCTCTGCACTCATCTTCTCTATATCAAAAGCAACCTCCGCCTGTTTAACCTGTACCTTAGATTGTGTTTCAGCTTGCGCTACCTGCATTTGAGCCTGTGCTGAAGCCTGTGATGATTGAGCGTTTATCTGCGCCTGCATCTGCATCTTTTCATTCTCCCTCTCTACATCTTTCTTCTCCTTATTCTTTCTCTTAACCTTTAACAATTGATTAGCCATCTTAATATTCTTAATCTGTCTTATATCAATCGCATCCTCTAATGTGATCTGATCTCTACTTAAAGCCACCTGTATATTAGCCTCAAGTTGCGCCTTCTCTTCCTCATCTGGAGATACCTCAATAAAAATACCAAAGTCATGTAGGTATAAATCCTTTATATCTTCTAATGTGTTTACGTTGTATTTACCTATTTGGTTTATAAACTCTTCCTTAGTAGCTGAATACTCTAACACATCAGATACCCTACAAGATAAAGCCTCGGCTAATCTTTTAGTTATATATAAACTACCGTCAAGTATGTGTCTTGTAGCGGTGTTAGAATTTAATGCCGCTAGTTTTTGTAACCCTACTAAAGAATTTGGATCAGGAGATGAAGCGTCCCTAGCCTCATTTAATCCTGTCACATCTCTTATCATACTTAGGTAGTGATTATACGTACCTATTAAACTAGCAATTTTAGATTGTCCTGAGTTACTAGATAATTCTTGAATAGGAACCTTAGCATGATTGTATTCACCATCTTGAGTAAAACTTCTACCAATAACACTACCAGTTTGAAAATAAAGTCTTAGTGCATCCTCTGGATTATATGCAGCACCCGTACCTAAATCTACCTCATTTAAACCATCGGCATCTATATATACACCATCTGGAACTACTCTAGATATAACTTGCTGTAGTTTTAAGTGTGTCATTTGAATTAAGTCAGCAAACGTAGTCATACGTCTTACTAATGATTCAACAACTCCTTTATACATTCTAGGAGCAACACCAATGTAGTTAGGTGTAGCATACTGAGATGCTGATTTAGGTCTAACCATATTCTTAGATAGGTCCCACTTAAGTAGCTTACCACTACCCAAAACCATAACTCCTTCATACCAAACGTCTATTCTTTTTTCTATTTTTTCAAACCTTTCCTCTGCTTGTGGTGGAGGATTAAACGAGTCATCCTTTCTTATAACTTTTTCCCCACCATTATCCATATACTTCTTTTTGTATACAAACTTCTTATCTGTCTTGTAATTAAAATACATTAAACAAACAACGTCTTTTTCGAATATACTATCTCTGTATGGGTTTAATATACCATAGTGACTAGACCAGCTAGAGCTTAATTGTGATATCTCTTGTAAATCTTCCTTAGTTAGGTCTGGATTTATTTTTAATAGTTCTGTTATTGGAACTCTTTTAACTTCACCATAATAAAAGCAATCATCAAATGTTGGGCTTTCGCTGTAGCTGTATACTAAATTAGCTGGATCTACGTAGCTCACTTTGATACCTGCATTAGCTAAAAACTCGTGCTTTAACCAACCCATACCAATAGTACATATATCGTAGTCTACTCTTTTTCTAACATCATAGAAATGATTCTCTTCAAGTATTGTGTTTATAGCCTCTTCTTCCGCTATCTCTATACCAGGCTTATACTCCAACTGCATGTGTAGTTGTAACTCCTGATCATCTGCTGGTAAATTTTCCGCACTAGTATTGAATGCGTCAATACCGTATAATTCTTTTGATTGATTTAAGAAATCCTTAGCTACCATATCAGCCTCTATCATCTGCTGATACTCCATTCTCTGGTCCGATGCGAGTGCATCCTGTGCGTAAGCTTGAACGGTAAATAATCTATTAGACATTCCGTTAACTACTATGTCAACGAATTTTGGAATTATCGGAACAGGTGTCCAGTCTAGATTTAAATAAGAAAGATCACCATCTACAGCCAGTTCTGACTTGTACTTATCTACTGGTTGCTCACCCCTAGCGTATAGCCTTAGTTTGTGAAACTCTACCCATTGATTGTAATACCTACATGTGTTACCTGTTCTCTTAAACCATTCATACTGAATAGCCTGACCTACCTGTAAACCATATTCCTCTGTAGCTTTTTGGCTATCTGTTGCTAATTGATTAGGAAAAGTTACAGGGTTTATTAATACAATAGGCTCCTTCATTTATTTTATAATTTGGCTTATACTTCCCTTGTTACTATATCTTGCAAAGTTAATAGAAATTTTTGACTCTTTCACGACTGGGTTGTATAAATGTTTTTGATTTGCCATAATAGCTAGTCCAGAACTAATAGATGCATCAAACTTAGTTCTATTGTTAATATCGAACCTAGCCCAATCCATTAATGTTCGTGTAAAATACATAGACCCCATTTCATCTGGATCTCTATAAGTACCCTCTAAATCCATCCCTACATTCTTTTCTATATATGCCTCTATAGCGGCAGCATGCGCTTGTTTAACATCCTCTGATGAGTTAGGTATTCCACCTAATTCTTTCTCAGAGCCTGACAATTTATTCTTATGTTTATCTGGTCTGTTCATAGAGAACGCCCTATATCCCCTATTCTTAAAATGGTATAATAACCTAGCCTTATTATTCTCTACTAATACTGGCATACCGTAAAATACACAAGCCATTAGTACATCCTCAAAAAATATCTCTGCCGTTTGTGGTCTAGCTACATACTCTAAAAAAAACTCATTACTAGGGGCATCATCCATATTAAACTTAGTCATGCCATGCAAGGATCCATTAGAACCTCTACCCATAACTGTAGCTGATATATCGTAAGGGTCACACCCTAGGCTTCCAATATGCTCATTACCAGGGAAATACTTTCCGTTCTTACTTATTACATTATTTTGTAAATTACTTTTAGGTATCCAAGACAATACAAACCTGCCAGTATTGTTAGGTGTCCATACCACCTTACTATCTTTTATACCATCTCTCCAGTGAAACCCTCCCTTAGTTAAGAACCTATCCTTTATAAGAGACTCGTTATAATCTATTTGCTGGTATAGCTTAGTTAGATTAAATATAGACGACTTGCTTTCATCCCTGAATGCGTGACTTTCTGTTCTAGGAAATTGTCTATAAAATTCATTAAGCGCATCATTATCAGACTTTAATGAGGCTACCTCATTTTCCCAGTAGTTAACAACTCCTGTTGATATATACTCTCCATCAACACCAACCCTTGGTTTGTTAGGCGTATCAAATACAGGCATACCAAATTCATCTATATACCCCTCAAAGTTCCACTCCATAGGAATAAACAAACTATATAAACCACTCCTGGTCTGACCGTTAGCGTTTCTTTCAAATGGATTAGAGTCTTCGTAAAGTTTTTTAAAGTTTCCACCCCCTTTATTTAAGGCATTACAGGTAGATCCCATCATACACTTACCAACTACTTTACTACCTAATCTAAGACATGTCTTGGTAACTCGCCAATTATTTAGTATATTGTTGGGTTTTAACCATTTTCCAGACTCATCACTAACTAATAGTAAAAGCTTTTCACCATCGTAAGAGTTGTCGTCTGTGTTCTTCCAGTCAATAGTTGTATCTAATCCGTCCACATCATCATCGTCCTCTTCATACATNTTCTTTTTAGTAATCTTACTAGCGGGAACTCTGTACGCTAACTCAGTCTTTGGNTTATCCATACCATCCTGAATAGGCTTAAAAAAGAACGGGTAGTGNTTNGATATAGGAACAACCTTATCTGTAAACATTTTTTTTGCGTCTGAACCAGTCTTTGATAATATACCTAATCTAGCATCTCTTGATATGGTAGCCTGGTTTACAGTCTCTGACGAGCTCATAAATGAAAAACCAGATCTCCTATTCTTTAAGTAGCACATTCCAAAACATCTCTTATCTGCCTTACACGCTTCCCAAAAAATAAAGAATATTCTATTAGCCTCTCTGAAGTCAGGTAAACCTATATCAATCTTAGTCCACTGTAGGTACATATAGTGAGACCCNGTAATATAGGTTGGTTTGTTATTATTAGTAAACCAATGCCCTTGCTCTCTTATATCAAATTGATTNTCTATAAAATCTACCCACTTGTTTTTAAAGTCACTGTTTCTTCTACTCCAATCAAATACCGTCTTTATCTTTTGTAATTCTCTAGGGTATTGCTTAGGCTCCCATTTGTTAGGACCCTTTTCTATTCTAACTGGAGGCTTAGGTAAGCCTATCTTAAGACCATTTACTTCATAAACCTCACCTAGTGAGCCATCCCTAGATATAACTACTAGGTCGTACTTTTCGTGGTATCCATAATCCCAAGTTTTAGCCCTATTCTTAGAAGACATTACTGACCTGGGTATCGGCTTGTCTAAAACCTTATATAAACTATTTTGATCTTCTTTCTGCAAAACCAAATGATTTATTCTTACCTTCCTTTTCAGGCTCTTCGTTAAGTAAGGCTCTTTCAGCCTCTATCCTGTTTAATATTTCAAACGCATCGAATATAGCTAGTTTCTTAGTAGCCGCTGCATTTTTTAATCTATCTGCTGCTAATTCATCCTCAGGATCAGGCTTTATTATCTCCTCCTTAGCAACCTTTACCAATTGCTTCACAGCCATTTCACCAGCCTTAATAATGTCTTCTTTAATTTGTTTAGTTGTCATATGATATACAGATGTTTCTTGTAAACATCCTATATAATTTATCTCCCTCTATATCAAACTCGTACTCACTCTCTGGTTGAAAACTTATTACATCCCCAACCTTTAAACCCTTAGATGTTAATTCTTTATTAATATACTTAATTTTTCCCAATAAGTTTTGATATACATCATTATTTATTAAACCAGTTTCTTCCTTTAGTATAGGCTCTACAAAACAATACGGATCTGGAGCTGTCCATTTATCGTCTCTTTTATATAGGAAAAACTGTTCATTATCTATAACATATAAATCATCCATAAAAAAAGAAGGACCGCTTTTCTCACGACCCTTCATATCATAATACTTCCTAAATACATTGTGATGAACAATTAATATATCACCCTTCTTAATATCTCCCTTATATACCACGGGAGTTTCTACCACTACAGCATACCTATTGGTAGCGGTATGATCTTCCTGAGAGGAGCTAACTATTACATCTACACCACCTATCTCTTTAGTGTGTTTATACCTAGTACCGCCTAGTGGTTTAATTAAGAAATGAAAAGGAGATCTCATTATTAAAAATCTACAAGATACTCTATAGACACTGGCATATTCTTACCAAACTCTTTCCATAAAAAAACCTCACTGCCATTATCTATCCATATCTTATAAGAACCATTTGATTCCATTCTAATATGGTGTATTTTATAGGACCCACCTAGTATAGATTGACCTACTAAATAATGCATTGAGCTTGATTTATAGTCAGCCCCTACAGATATCTTTCTGATTATCATGACAACTCGCCAGTCTCAAGGTTTACTTTTTTGTCGCCATACTTTTCTGTCATTTCGCTTTGAGTTTTCTTAAGCTCAACTGAAACAGTTTCCACTTCTTCCACTAATGCGTCCTTTCTTTTTAGTAATCTAGCGATAGCTACCTCTATATCTCCGATGTCTACTCTAGCGTTGAATAACCTAGACTGCAAAGATTTGAGCATCTCTGCTTCTTCTTTTTTCATTTTTTCCATTGTATTAAATTTAATTTATTAAAGTACAAATATAGTTATTTTTTAAGAACCACAGCCTATGCAGTCGAAATGAGAATCCTCTGGTTTAACACCCTTTAGTTTCATCTCTAGGTTGTGTATTTCATCCTTAATATCCATATCCTTAAACATGTCTCCAGTAAGTTGAGACCTTAACTCTTCTATTTGTTTTTCCATATTACTTATCTTTTCTCATTGATGAGCCAAAGTAGAAACTAAAAATACTCAAAGTTATCCCCTCACAGAGACCGATTAAAGTATAAAATGTTTTCTCATTGTGCTCAGGTATATTAATATAAACTATTGCATAAACCAAGAATACAAATGTACCTAGGCCAACTAAGCCTGTTAGATTAAACATAAAGTCAAATTTTCTAACCTTAGCTATTTCTACCTCTCTTTTCCTAGCTGAATCTCTATCAGCTACTTCAGTCTTATAAGACTCTATAAGTTGATCGTGGAGCATCTTCTTAGTCTCTGGATCTATAGAGTCATCCTTGTCTATTAGGTTCTTTACAATACCTAATGCTCCCCTGTCAGGCAATATATCCCCTACAACATCTAAAATATTTGGGGCCTTACTTTTTAAAAACTTACCTATCTTAGTGTCCTTAAACTTCTTCTTATCACTCATAGAATTTATATTTTGTTTTACCCTTATCGTTCTTATAGGCTATAAGAATTTGTTTTCTTTGAGCTCCTTCTGTGTCATAACTAACGTGAACCCAGTTTGGATTATTGTCTGTACCAAACTCCCATATAAGTTGATCAAACTTTAAGTTGTCTTTAATGTAAGTAAACACATCAGCATTAGATGGTCCACCCTTATAGTCCATGTCAATATCAATCGCCTCACCCTTGCAATGTTGCGAAGATTTACTTCCATTAATAGCCTTATTTAAGGCGTTTCCTCTGTACCCTGAGCTGATATATATAGGCGATCCAAAGTGCTCCCTAATTGGTTGAAATATATTAACAGCTAATTCTTTCATATTAGAAACATGTTCATCTGTAGGTTGATTACTAATACCTAATCTAGTAGCTGTGTTGCTTTTAGTCATTTCGCTTAATGAAAGGTTTCTTGATAGCTTCATTTCTTTACCCTGTTTTTTGCTGTTAATAATATTCTTTCTTCCATTTTAGCAACCTTTACTTTTAGTTGCATGTTCTCCTTTATAAGTTCGTCTATTTTGATTTCAAGATTAGAAATCTTTTCTGTAAGCATCTCAATGTGATTGTCTTCTTTTTTAGCATTAATGTCAATTTTTTTCTTAACAATATTCCATATCTCTTTTATTCCTAGAGCTGATATTAAAGCTATTAGTAGACCGTCTTCCATTATTTACCTTGACCCTTGTACACTTTTTTATGTTTAACTTGAGACTTAGAGGCATTCTTAGAATGCACCCCAGGTCTTTTGGTAGTTACTTTCTTTATGTAATACATAATTACTCAGGCTCTGGTGGTGTCCACTCTGGAGTTGCCATTAAGGCTAACGCCTGTTCATGATTCAATGTGGAAACAGGAACTAACGATCCATTAGTAATGAAAGAAGGCTCTACTTGGTAAGATAGTAACCCTTGAGTATTAGCTACGTTTCTACGCATAGTTTGAGCACTTGATTGGTTTACTTGACTAAATAGAATTGCATTCGTATCATCAAGATTTATTACTGCATATATTGTTGACATTTTATTTTTTTTACAAAGTTAATATTTTTTATTATGATATATCTGGTACACTAGAGCTTTTATCATCTGCATTCATATTTACGGAAAATGCGTTTGCATTTGAGTTAGGTGCGTTACCTTGTAGATTACCTGGTATATTCATACCTGTACCTACTCCATTTGCTTCACTACCTGGACCATTACCTACTAAGTCTTGTGATCCTAAATTATAAGATGTACCATTATTTGAACTAGAAGTTAAGTTTGGACAAATAAAATTATTTCCATCAAAATAACTATCACCTGATAAACTCCACCATCTAGTTGGTGATAAACTTGAAATATCATTTGGGACACCTCCATTATAAACCGTTAAAACTTGATCACTTGTCAATTCTGAATTCCAAACCGCTATATTACTTAAGTTTCCGTTAGTTGAGTATGTAGATGAATAATAAGATCCTATATAAAAATTATCTGAAGAGAAATCTACTGTAGAATAAATGCCAGAGTCTACCACTGTTTGAGCTTGACCATCTATATATATTTTACCAGCGGCACCCTTGTCGTATACACATGTTATATTGTACCAGTTTCCATTACTAAAACCTGGGTTTGAAATAGTTACATATCCGTTATTTCCACCTTCATAATAAGCTAATCTTAAAACTGCTCCAGAACTATATAGTGATAAACTTGTTCCTACATCATTAGTATTGTCTCCTGATCTAAAATTCCACAAACCTTGTTCTTCTGTTGTATTGTTGAAATAAACCCAGCAACTTACAGTTACATACTCAGCTTGAGACAGTGAAGAACCTAAACTATTTCCGCATCTTATGTCTTCAGTTAAACCATCGAAATACATACTATAACTACTATACGGAATACTACGAGTTAAATCAGAGTTAACTAAATTTGCTGTATTCATACCTGAACTAGTACCGTTTAGTGCAGAAACATTGTTGTTAACTAAATTAGATTCAGTCATTTCTGAACTTGTTCCAGTGTTGCCATTTCCTGAAGCATCTGGCACGCTCCAATTAGTTGAGAATGTAGCAGAATTATCAAGTTTATACCAGGTTTTTAGGTTAGAACTTGCTATTGCTGTTGTTAAGGGAGTTCCGTTGTTGTATAGTGTTTCTACTGAATCTGTTCCTGTTGCTGGTAACGTTGTATTCCATATTTGAAAATTACTTATATTATAAAACAAACTCGTACCAGGATTACCAATAATAAGGTCATTTCCGCTTCCGTTTAACGTTCCACCTAATGAACTTTCATTTTTAACTTCAACTCCGTTTACATATATTATTTGATTAGTACTATTCCAAACTAAACAAACGTGAGCCCATTCATCTACATTCGTTGGATTAGCAGGTGAAGTCATATATTTTGCTCCATTGGAAGAATCTACCCTAAACTCAAAGCAATTTGCTGACCCCCCTTGATTTCTAAATTGATTTAAATAAAAACCATTTGTATATCCTCTATCTAAAATTTTCCCTGTAGGATTATTTAATATACCTTTATTGTACCAAAACGAAATTGTAAATTCAGTTATATTATCTAAATAAGTAGGATTATTAATAGTTACTACATCTCCTCCACCAGGTTGGTTATTCCTAAACTTAAAACTCTGTGGATATGCTGAATTTGCATCTGCTATTTGCCAATCGCTACCTAACCAATTAGCATTGTCAACATTCATTGGGTACCAAGCTCTAAGATTAGCAGCTTGAGGTTGTGTACCAGTGTAAGGAACACCGTTGTTATATATAGTTGTAACTTCTGGACCACTTAAATTAGTGTCCCATATTTGTACATTACTCATTTCTCCACGATATGGAAAAGTGCCATTACTATAAGATCCGATAGTGTTTTCACTTTGCATTTCTCTATCTGCATAAGTCCCACTGATTGGTTCTCCATTTACATATGGTATTAGATTTGTCCCATCACCACTAATACAAATATGATACCAAGTATTTAGTGAAAAACCAGGTGTGTACTGAGCAGAACTCCAACCACTTGCATCTCTTATATATATATAATCTCCTTGAATAAATAAGTAATAATTTGTCGTAGCTTCACCAAAGAACATAAAACCACTTGCGTCTTGAGCCATAGTTAAATTTATCCAAGCTGAAAAAGTTTTGTTTCCTGTGAGCGTTATTGCTTGATCTAAAGTTATTCTATCAATACCTCCACTTGGCACGTTAAACTCAAAAACAGTTGCACTTGGCACTGAAGAGTTTGGTACAGTTAAAGTGTTTGGCGATGATGCAGCAGCGTCACCAGTTGACGAGCCTCCTAAAGGATAATAAGCTATAGGTGCATTACCTGATATAGCCATAGGGTTTTGAGGGTTAGGTGTAGATCCACCAGCGTTATTATTATATAAATATTTTATTTGAGTTTCAGAAAGTGCGTAGTCGAAAATACTACATTGAGATAATTTTCCAAGAAATTCTCTACTTGCTGCAAATGGATCATCTCCTATTGTTAAATCATTACTATTAGCATTTAAAGTGTATGTTCCTCCTGAATCAGTATTAAAACTAGAACCATTTTTATACACAATTAAGTCTGTTCCATCACAAGTAATAACGCAATGAATCCAAGTATCAGTAGTACTAAAAAAGTTTGAAGTATTTATTTGAGTGCCACCTCCTGGTATATCAGGGTTAATTTTTATAGTTTGATCATTTTGTAATATTACCCATCCTCTTGTTCCACTATCAGCACATAAAATACCTTTATCACCTCCTGTACTATTAGAGCCATTTTTTAACCACAAACTAATACTATACTCAGCTTGATTAAATATAGCACTATAAGTGCATGTAATGCGTTGAGTTGATCCATCAAAATCTAAACTATAGTTTTCAAACTTACTCTGATTACTTTCTTCAGGCATTCGCCATGTTGGTGATATCCATTTAGTTGCCATATATCTATATTAATCACCCATTCTGTACCAAGCTACAGGGGCTGTTAAGTTACTATTATTGTTTAAATCTGCTGTTTTACCTGTAGTAGAAGCGTTGTAAATATCTTCTTTAATTTGTTTTGGTGTAAGAGCGTAATTGAATATTGCTACTTCGTCTATATTGCCAGAAAAATACAAAGTGCTTTCTTTTCCTATATATTGAAAAGTAAAATCATTAGAACCTAAATTTGTGCTTGTTCCTTGTGAGTTACCATTTAAAAATAATTCACCATTTGCACCATTTCTAACAAAAATTAAACTATAAAAAGTGTTAAAATTTAAAGTAGGTGAAATTGTAAAAATATGATAATTACCACTACCAAAATTTACCCATATTTTAGAAGTTGATTCAATATAAAATAAGTAATTATTTGCAGTATCATTACCTAATATTACTTTACCAGTGTTTGTAGTTTTAAACCACAAAGAAGCACTAAAAACAGTACCAAAATTAGTTGCTCCAGCGTCAAAATAGTCATTTATTCCGTCAAAGCTCATACTAGCTATATTATTAATTTGTGCAGGCACATAACCAGGTACGTAAGCGTGACGATCATCTGGAATCATATTATAACTCTGAGAGTTACCTACATTTACAGGTGACGTTCCAGGTGCTTCACCTATTCTATCAACTATATCTAAGTTAACACCACTACCAGATCC